>Ga0213868_10001017_pt1 | contig 27110 bp, 24 predicted proteins | sample PICome_9_FD_160087 | JGI IMG/M metagenome (GOLD analysis project Ga0213868, IMG submission 160087) | Coastal seawater microbial communities near Pivers Island, North Carolina, United States - PICO127 | ecosystem: Environmental > Aquatic > Marine > Coastal | place: USA: North Carolina... | reverse complement strand
GTGTTCTGACCCGGGCCGCCCACATGCGGGGTGCTGACAAGGCGTCCGTCCGTGGCATAGCACCAGCTGTGATAGGGGCAGCGGATTGCCCCTTCGATCTTGCGCGGCTCTTCCACCAGGATCATGCCGCGATGACGGCAGGTGTTCTGAAAGACGCGGACATCGCCGGTCTTGTCGCGCACCATCAACAGGGGCATGCCCAGGAAATTCACCGGCACGGCATCGCCGATTTCGGGCAGATCCGCCGCAACCCCAAGGCCGGCCCAATTGTCAAAAAGCACGGCCTGGCGTTCTTCGGCAAATATGGCAGGGTCGATGTAATGGCCATTCGGCAAGCCATTCGCAGTCTCGATGGGACGACGGACAGAGCGAAGATCGGTTGGTGAGTAATTCATGATGCCCTCCTGCAGATGAGGGCAGTATAGGCGAGTTGTCACAGGCCAGAATGCTGCCAGCGACCCGGTTTATTCAGCGGCGACATTTATCTGATCAGAAAAACGGCGCGTCTGGCATCAGCAGGCGGTGGTGAAAGGGGGGCAATTCATCGACCGTGTAAAACCTGGCCGCGCGCGCGGCGGGCAAGGCATCCTTGGGGTCTGGCCCCAGATATTCATAGACCAGTCGCGTGATGCGCATGTCATTGGCCCGCTCTGGAATGGTTCGGGTGACATAGCCCAGCCAGAAGTTGTTCTGAAACGATGCCACCTTGTTGAGATAATTGTATGAACAGGTCATCGCGTTCAAGCGCGAGGCAATTATGGCGACCCCATCATCCTGCCGGATCACGATGCCCCGAAACTCGCGAGAGTCCTTGTCGGTCGGAAGGCTCTGGACCCGCATGGAATTGATCGATTCAAACCCCCTGATGAAGGTGTTGCGACCATCGCGCCGGATATGCACCACCCCGAGGATAAAGACATCCTTGCGCAGGAAACTGCGGCGCGAAAACCTGAAAAACCCCGACGGAAAGATGTCTGTGGGAACATCATTCGACCCGACGCCAACATAATCTTGCAAAAAGGGGTTCGCGATTGGATCGTCGTATCTGGCAATCTTGTCGACCGGTTCCAACAGCACCCGCGCGTCCACCTTGAAAAACGCGCAGACCCTTGCCAATACATCGGGCCGTGGAAAGCTTTCTCCCGAAAGATATCGGTTGAATTGCGTTCGGTTAATTCCCAGTGCCCGCGACAATTCGGAAATGGATTGATAAGGTTCGGCAAGCTTTCGAAGGTTTGCGCCAAACATCGCCCTTAATTCAGCCGGTGAGAGAGGGGAGTTGGGCATAAACGACAGGTCACCTGTACTTTAAAGATTTTCAGAACCATAGGCTGCATAAAAATGCAACCTCAAATAGTGCTTTCATGCACACGATAGCGTGATGAGGCAATGCAAAAGACGCTAAATAGCGTCAGTACCTTGGTTTTTCAGACACAAACGCATGGGTGTTTCCCATGCGTAAACCCATCATAATGGTTAATGAATTTTGGTTTGGAGAATGACGAGAAGATGATGACGAAAATGTTTGGTGTGGTGCTTTGGGGCGATTCAGCAGAGAAAAAGGCAGTATTCTGGTGTGAAGATCACGGCGATCTGGCCTATTATGACGGTTCAGATGACGATACAGATACCCCTCTGGACCTTGCTGCCGGCGACATGGTGCAATTCGATGTCTGCCTGGAAAACAAAATTCGCAGGGCGCGAAACGCAACCCTTGTGAGGCAAAAACTGTGCAATGGCCTGCAAGAGGATTTGCGCAAATCGGCCGCTGGCCTTCGGCCCAACGTCCAATTGCAGTCCAATGCGGACGGGATGGAAATGAATTCAACGGTGGTCAGCCTTGTAAGGCCCGCCTGAAAAAACCAGCGGGCCAAGAAATAGGCGTTGTCCTATCCGCCTTAATCGCCCCGAGAAAGAGCAGCCACACCGGTCCGCGCGACTTCGATCAAGCCCAAAGGCCGCATCAGATCGGCAAAGGCATCGATCTTTTCTGGGGCCCCGGTGATTTCGAATACAAAGCTTTCAAGCGTGCTGTCGACCACGTTGGCGCGAAAGATATCCGCCAGACGCAGGGCTTCGACCCGGTGTTCGCCTTTGCCCGCGACTTTGAACATCGCCAGTTCCCGTTCTACCGTAGAACCTTCGACCGTCAGGTCATTCACCTTGTGAACGGATATGATGCGGCCCAGCTGCGCCTTGATCTGTTCGATCACCTGCGGGGTGCCCGAGGTGACGATGGTGATCCGGCTCAGGTGTCCTGTGTGATCGACTTCGGCAACTGTCAGGCTGTCGATGTTATAGCCGCGGCCGGAAAACAGGCCAATGACGCGGGCCAGAACACCGGGTTCGTTTTCAACCAGAACCGCCAATGTATGGCGTTCGATCACGTCTGAGAAATTGGGACGTAGGTTGTAGGCAGAGTGCGACGTGGCACCTTTTTTAATTTTTAGAGCTGACATCTTGTTGTCCTTTGCATTTGAGGGCTGGTGCCGGACTTGTTTCCAAGCCCGGTCGGAATTTTTGAAAAATTCGCTACACCAACACAGAGCCCTTTGCGTCAATCACACCTTGGGTATCTGCTTCGCCCAGCAACATCTCGTTATGGGCCTTGCCTGACGGGATCATCGGGAAACAGTTTTCGTGCTTTTCCACCAAACAGTCAAAGATAACGGGGCCGTCGTGGGTCAGCATTTCCATGATCGCATCATCCAGGTCATCGGGGTCCTTGCACAGGATGCCCTTTGCCCCAAAGGCCTCTGCCAGTTTTACAAAGTCGGGCAGGGCCTCTGACCAGCTTTGGGAATAGCGTTCGCCGTGCAGCAATTCCTGCCACTGGCGGACCATGCCCAGACGTTCATTATTCAGGATGAATTGCTTGACCGGCAGGTTGTATTGAACGGCTGTACCCATCTCTTGCATGTTCATCAACCAGGACGCTTCGCCCGCCACATTGATCACAAGGCTGTCGGGATGCGCCATCTGCACACCGATCGAGGCAGGGAAACCATAGCCCATCGTGCCCAGACCACCTGACGTCATCCAGCGGTTTGGATCTTCAAAGCCGAGGTATTGTGCTGCCCACATCTGGTGCTGGCCCACTTCGGTACAGATGTAGCGGTCATATTTCTTGGTCAGCGCCTCAAGACGGGAAAGCGCATATTGCGGCTTCATGGTCTTGCCCTTTTGTTCAAACTTCAGGCAATCAATGGCGCGCCATTCCTCGATCTGCTTCCACCATTTGGCCACAGCTTCGGAATTGGTCTTGCGACCACGCGATTTCCAGACCTTCAACAGATCCTCAAGCACATGTGCCACGTCCCCCATGATGGGGATATCCACGCGGATCACCTTGTTGATGGAGGAAGGATCAATGTCGATATGCGCCTTTTTGGATTTGGGGCTGAACAGATCGACAACCCCCGTGATGCGGTCGTCAAAACGCGCACCGATGTTGATCATCAGGTCGCAATCATGCATCGCCATATTGGCTTCATACAATCCGTGCATCCCAAGCATGCCCAGCCATTTGTCGCCCGAGGCCGGATAGCAACCCAGACCCATCAGGGTCGAGGTGATCGGAAAGCCTGTGGCCTCAACCAGTTCGCGCAGCAATTGCGAGGCCGCAGGGCCCGAGTTGATGACCCCGCCGCCGGTATAGAACACAGGGCGCTTGGCCTTTTCGATGGCTGCAACCAGTTCGGTGATCTCTTCCAGATCCCCTTTCAACTGGGGCTGGTAATGCGAGGTTGAGGGCGCTTTGGGCGTATAGGTGCCGGTGGCAAACTGCACATCCTTGGGGATATCAACCAGAACCGGACCGGGACGGCCCGATGTCGCCACATGGAAGGCCTCATGCAGGACGCCAGACAATTTGTCGGTCTCTTTCACCAGCCAGTTGTGTTTGGTGCAGGGGCGCGTGATGCCAACGGTATCGGCCTCCTGAAAGGCATCAGAACCGATCATGAAGGTCGGCACCTGGCCCGTCAGAACCACCAGCGGAATGGAATCGAGCAAAGCATCCGTCAGACCGGTCACCGCATTGGTGGCGCCGGGACCAGAGGTCACCAGAACAACACCGGGTTTGCCGGTAGAGCGGGCATAGCCTTCGGCGGCGTGGACCGCACCTTGTTCGTGGCGCACCAGAATATGCTTGATCGAGTTTTGCTGAAACACCTCGTCATAGATCGGTAGAACAGCGCCGCCGGGATATCCGAATATCGTGTCCACACCCTGATCGATCAAGGCTTGGACGATCATTTTGGCTCCGGTCATTTTGCGTGTCATCGTTTTGCTCCGTGAGGCGTTTGGTTTAGGTCTTAAGTCTATGAGTGCGCATAAAAAAGCCCCCGAGGCTGTCGGGGGCGCATGGGTTAGAATATGGTCTACCGTTACCGGCCCATGCGCGTATGTCCTACAATGACGACTAGCTGTGTCATGCCTAAAGGCTCCTTTTGCGTTGGGGGACATTATGAGCGGTTTCAGGGGGCGTCAACAGGCAAAGATGTAAAAAACATGTCGCCCGCGCGCTATTTTGCGAAATAAAATTACCAATGCTGTCGCCTTTGGGGTTTTTTCAGAAAACAGATGTGGTTTTTGGGGGCTCTGGTGCTGATTTTTCAGAATCTCCGATTACGACATCATCCGCGTCGTATTCCCGGTAGTGTCGGGGGGCTGCGCGATCTATCAGGGTGGCACGGGCCGGCGATGGCGTCGCCAGCATTTATTGCACGCCCGTTTCACCTTCCTGAACGCCGGGACTTTGCTTTGCCGTTGCCGCGGTTGGGGGAGGTTCGCTCCTTTGCCCCGCAGCGGTTTGCGGAATCGAAGGAGTCTATGATGGACCGTCCACAACACTACCGTTTTCACCAAGGGGACCGTGTGCTCCCTTTTGCAGCCGACGAATATGAGGCGCGGCTGGCCAGGCTGCGCAAGGACATGGCTGCATCTGGCATCGAGGCTTGTGTTTTCACCTCAATGCACAATGTCGCCTATTATTCTGGCTTTCTCTATTGTTCCTTTGGGCGGCCCTATGCCCTGGTGGTCACGCCTGAGGACAGTGTGACCTTGAGTGCAGGCATTGACGCCGCACAGCCCTGGCGGCGCAGCCATGGGGACAACATCACCTATACCGACTGGCAGCGGAACAATTACTGGCGGGCGATCCTGTCGGTCACCGGCGCTGGCAAGGTGATCGGTTTTGAGGGCGATCACCTCAGCATTGCGCAAAAGGCACTGCTTGACAGTTTTCTTGCACCCAAGGGCTGCATTGATGTGGCACCTGCCACCATGCGCCAGCGGATGTATAAATCCCCCGCAGAACTGGCCCTGATCCGCGCCGGTGCGCAGGTCGCCGATGTGGGCGGCTATGCGATCCGGGATGCGGTCAGGGTCGGCACCCGCGAGATTGACGTGGCCATTGCTGGCCGTGATGCGATGGAGCTGGAAATAGCCAAGCGGTTCCCAGATGCCGAATACCGCGACACATGGGTCTGGTTCCAATCCGGCATCAACACTGACGGTGCCCATAACCCCGTCACCAGCCGCAGGTTGGTGCAGGGCGACATCCTTAGCCTCAATGCTTTTCCGATGATTTCGGGCTATTATACCGCGCTCGAACGCACGATGTTCGTGGGCGAGGTTGACGACGCCAGCCTGAAAATCTGGGAGGCAAATGTCGCGGCCCATGAATACGGGATCAGCCTGCTGCAGCCGGGGTCAAGCTGCGGCGCAATCACCGAGCAGATCAACGCCTTCTTTGCGGAACGCGACCTTCTGCAATACCGCACCTTTGGCTATGGGCATTCCTTTGGCCTGCTGTCGCATTATTATGGCCGCGAAGCAGGGCTGGAGCTGCGCGAGGATATCGACACGGTGCTGGAACCGGGCATGGTGATCTCAATGGAGCCGATGTTGACCATTGCCGAGGGCCAGCCGGGGGCAGGGGGCTACCGCGAGCATGATATCTTGATCATTGGCGACAGTGGCAATGAGAATATCACCGGCTACCATTACGGACCACAGTTCAACGTGGTGGGTTAAGGACCGGGCCCTCCGGAACACATCCGGAGGGCCTTTGCGCCGGCCTCAGATCAATCCCGTTCTATCCGGCTGGCAGGCGCTGCGGCTGAGAGCGGGCGGGCTGTGTCGAAGGGCGCTTGTGTGTCTGTATTGAGGAGGGGAAAGGCAGTTCGTCTTTTCGAAAGAGATGGGCGCTTCCGGCCCAAAGCGGACATGGCCATTTTACGCACTGGGCGGAAAGTCTGCATTCGGTTCAGCTGCAAACTAAACGGGCACGCCCTAAGAAAGCAGACGCTCAAGGCCACGACCCATTTTTGTCGGGGTGCATCTGCTGCGAAGGTCGACAGTAAGCCCAGACCTACCAACGGTTATTGCCCTCATGCCCGTTTGATAGATAAGCTGTATGGACAACGAAATTCTTCCATTAGACGATGAAACACAGCTCTATTGTGACATTGGCCGCCATGGTTGGTCAGAGCTATTCCTAACTTTCAAAGGCCAAATCAAAACTGTACGCGTTAGCAGTGTTTTTTCGGACCTACCTCATGAAGTTCTGAGGGTATGTCGCTCGGCAATTGATAATTCTGATGTACGCGTAGCCTTATGCGATGAACCCGGCGGATCAATCTTGGAGATAAAAGCTGACAAAAAACAACAGCACACGGTAATTCTGTCATTATTCGACGTCAATGAGCAGGTTGTAGCCTTCGACGAAGACCACGAAGGTGAACTTGTTCTGTCGATACGGATACGGCGGCAACGACTGGTGGGAATGTTGCTCGCTGAGCTTTGGAAAACTCACATGCATTTTAGACAGGCTTCATATCAAATAGGTAGAGATACCTTCCCTCATGCAGAGCTTATCGAAATAAACAAGCGTTGGGACGAAAGCCCACTTGGCCCTTCTTTTCTAAAGTAGCCGTAGTTCGGCAAAGTCCGCACACCGATGATCAAGCCGCAAAAATGCTGCAAGATGCACGAATGGCTGCTCTGACCGGCTGCGCCGCAGCATCCTGAGATGGACATGAACAGCTGCAAAGGGCCGTCCACGTGACTTTGCAAAGCCCACTATCTGCGCAAAGCGGTCATCGGGGCGAAGCGCAGCGGCGGTAACTCTGCGCTTTGACATGGCGTGCAGCGATCAAAACCCCTGCTTTGACCTTTACCCGATCACAACCTGACGCCTGTCCCCTGCAACACGCCGTGTTCCAAAGCATAGCGCGTCAGCCCGGCTGTATTGGCGATGCCCAGCTTGCGTTTGATGTTCTTGCGATGGGTTTCGACAGTGCGCACCGAGATGTCCAGGACATTCGCCACTTCCTTGTTCGACCGACCCGAGGCGAGCTGCAACAAGATCGTCTGTTCCCTTTCGGTCAACGCCTCGCGGTCGCCTTGATCCTTGGGCGCGATAGAGCCTTGGGCCCCCGTGCACAGATACCGCTCTGCGCGCATGACTGCATCAATCGCATTCTTGATCTCGTCGGTGGGCACATCCTTGAGCAGATACCCCATGGCACCATGGCTGAGGGCGGATGAGATATATTCAGGGTTGTCATGCATCGACAGGATCAGAATGCGCGTGCCGGGGCGGCGTTCCAGCATGATTTCCGTCGCGGTCAACCCGCCCATCTGCGGCATGTTCAGATCCATCAGCACGACGTCCGGGTCCATCGCTTCCAGCTTGTCGATGGCGTCGCGGCCGTTCGACAGGGTCCCGATCACGTGAATGTCGTCATAGCTTTCCAGAATGGACTGGATGCCTTCGGCGACCATAGGATGGTCGTCGACGATTACGACACGGATCTGATCGGTCATTCTGCTGCCACCTTGGAATGTTCGCTATCCTCTGGGGGCAGCATATGGCTGAGCGGGACGGTGGCTTCAATAGTGGTTCCGCCCGACTTGCCCTGGCTGATGGTCAGCGTGCCGCCCAATTGGTCCATCCGTTCTTGCATGTTGCGCAGCCCCAAACCGGGAGAGCCGGCAGTCTGGGTGCTGCGCACGCCGCGTCCGTTGTCCGCGATGCTCAGCGTGCCGCCGTGGCGGTGTCCGCGCAGCGAAATCTGCACATGGGTCGCAGCTGCGTGTTTCTCGATGTTGGTCAGCGCCTCCTGGGCGATGCGGTAGAGTGCGATTTTGGCCTCGTCGTCCAGCCGGTTGCGAAAGACCACGGTTTGAAAGGCGCAAGCAATGCCGGTGCTGGTCTCGAATTCTTCGGTCAGGGTCTTGATCGCGGGACCAAGGCCCAGATCGTCCAGCACACCGGGGCGCAGATCGCGGCTGATGCGGCGCACTTCGATGATGGCCTGGGCCAGACTGTCGATGCCTTTGTTCAGGGGCTCTGCCGCCCGTGTGTCGCCGCGTTCCAGCCTGCGGCGCGTGTTGTCCAGCGCATAGCGCACCCCAACAAGGATCTGGCTGATCCCGTCATGCAATTCGCGCGCCACGCGCCCGCGCTCTTCTTCCTGGGCGTCAAAGACCCGCTGGGTCAGGCGCTTGAGCTTGGCATCCGCCAGACGCCTTTCGCGCAGATTGATCAACATCCCGGTGGTGAACACGACCAAAAGGGCCACCAATGTGATCGCCCCGATATAGACAAAGGTGCTTTGTACGCGGGCCTCGACATCGGCGCGTGCCGTCGCCACAGATGCCAGGACATCGTCAATGAACACCCCCGTGCCCACGGCCCAACGCCACGATGGAAAAGAGGTCACATAGGTGATCATCCGCGCCTCTTGGCCCGTAGAGGGTTTGGGCCACAGATAGCTGTGATAACCGGCCCCGTCGCGGGCGGTACGAATGAGTTCATCGACCACCGGCGTGCCCTCACTGTCGGTCTGGCCGGACCAGTCTTGATTGATCCGCTCGGTCTGGCGCGGGCTGACCAATTGGGTGCCGTCATAATCATAGACAAAGAACTGCCCCTCATCGCCGTAGATCATCGCCGACAGGATCTGTGCGACCTGCTGTTTTGCGGTTTCGTCATCGGGGGCGGCATTGCCATAGATAAAGTAGAACCCGTTCCGGGCCTGCGTCACATAATTGCGCAGCTCTGCCTTCTTGGCCTCGATCAACTGTGTCTCAAGGGTCGAAATCTCGCGTTCGGCCAGCGCGCGGGCCTGCAGCGCCACCAACAAGGCGATGGCCGCGACCGCAAGGATCAAGGGCACCGCCGCCAGCAGCGTCAGCTTCTGGGCATAAGAGGGGATTAGAAGGGCAAACCAACGGCGCATATGCGATTCGATACGATGATTTTTATGTAATTCAAAGGGCTGGACGCAGATTCGGGGGGGAATGCCGGCTTCATCACAAGCGAGTGAGATGTAATAGTCAAATAAATACAGTATCTTAGCGTAGGTTTGCGGGTCGGCTACGTAGTAGTAGGTATTTCATCTTTCGCCCATCCGGCTAATTTACGCCCACTTGTAACAACCCGCAGGGCCTATTTTGCGCTGCGGGCTATATACTCGGGAGGAGTAAACCTATGGATCGTCGTTCATTTCTGAAGACATCTGCCCTCGGTGGTACAGCCGCCGCAGCGACAACACTTGCCGCACCTGCCTACGCGCAGGGCAAGCGTACATTGACAATGGTCACATCCTGGCCGCGCGGTTTCGCCGTGCTGGACGATGCGGCAACATATCTCAACAACATGGTCAACGAGATGTCTGACGGCACTCTGACCATCGACAAAAAAGCCCCCGGCGAGCTGGTTGGCGCGTTCGAAGTGTTTGACGCGGTTTCCTCCGGTCAGGCCGACATGTACCACTCTGCCGATTACTACTTCATCGGTCAGCACCCAGCCTATGCTTACTACACAGCTGTTCCGTTCGGCGGCACAGCCCAAGAGCTGACAAACTGGTACTACCACGGTGGCGGCCACGACCTGCACAACGAACTGGGCGAGATCTTCAACCTGAAGTCCTTCCAGGCGGGTAACTCCGGGTCTCAGTCCGGTGGCTGGTTCCGCAAGGAAATCACATCCGCTGCAGACTTCAACGGTCTCAAGTTCCGTATGCCTGGCCTGGGTGGCAAGGTTCTGGGTAAACTGGGCGCATCTGTTCAGAACATCCCCGGTGGTGAACTGTATCAGGCGCTGTCTTCCGGTGCTCTGGACGGTCTTGAGTGGGTTGGTCCTTTCGCGGACGAACGCGCGGGCTTCCAGGAAGTTGCGAAAGTATACTACACAGCGGGCTTCCACGAGCCAGGCTCCGGTCTTTCTGCTGCTGTAAACCTTGACGTCTTTAACGAGCTGTCAAACGCACACCAGAAGATCATCACATACGCAACAATGGCGACAACGCACATCCAGCTGGCCGAAACGCTGGCAAACAACGGTGCCGCATTGTCCCGTCTGCAGCAGCAGGGTGTGAAAACCATGCAGTTCTCCGACGATGTATGGGATGCCTTTGGTAAGGCTTCCGCAGAAGTCATGGACGAGAACATGGGCGATGAGCTGTTCGCACGTACACGCGAAAGCTTTGAGACGTCACTGACGTCTTCTGCTGAATGGCTGTCCAAGTCTGACGCTTTCTATGTAGAGCAGCGCGAGCGCGTCCGTAACGCGGGCTAATCGGCTGAAGCAATAACGCACAGGGGCCGCCTTAGTCACAGGCGGCCCTTGATGTACGTGACCGACAGGCCTGTGCGGACAGGCATGACACTCACACACGGATGCAAAAGTCCGTACGTGGCCCGGGGAGGGGACATCAATGGCAGACGACGTGGTATGTTCGGGATTTTTCCGTGCAGCTGAAGGTGCAAAACTTGGCTGTCTCGATAAGTTCCAAGACAGCGGTATGATCCAGTTTATCCTGGGCAATACGCTTGAGGCTTTTTATAATTTCTTTGCGGCGATTTTCAATCCAGGCATGTGGTTGAACTGGTCTGATCCGCAGGCCATGATGCGTTTCATCTATTATGGTGGCTCGGTCGAGCTGTTCTTTGTCTGTTTTGTGGGTCTGCTGATCCTGACTGGCGTGGGCATCTGGCGGCGAAACGTCATGTGGGCTGTGGTCCGTGGGCTGGAATGGTTCGGCAACGGCATGGGGCGGCTTTTTGCATGGGCCGGCCTGATCATGGTGGTCCAGCAGATCATCATCGTTTTCCTGCAGCGCATCTTTACCCGGCCGGATATCTCTATCGGTTTTGGTATCCCGCTGCAGTTCGACATCAGCTGGTTCGCTGAGGAACTCAAGCTTTTCAATGCCTTGGTGGTCTGTCTTTGTGTGTCCTACACCTTTATCCAGGGCGGGCATGTGCGGGTTGACCTGTTCTATGCCGGCGCGAAATTCCGCACCAAAAAGATCGTCGACATGTTTGGCGCGCTGTTTTTCATGATCCCATTCGCTGTGGTGACATGGCTTTACGGGTGGTTTTTCATGTGGCGTCATTTGGTGACACCAAACCCCTCGGCATCAGACAGCCTTGAGCTGTTGCTGCGCAAGGCACGGGTTTTGAAATGGAACGTGGAGACCATCGGCTTCTCACCCAACGGGTTCAACGGATATTTCATCTTCAAGGTCTTGCTGTGCATGTTCTGCATCATGGTGATCCTGCAGGCGATCGCGCTGTTCTATCGCAGCTGGTGCGAGTTCATGGAAGGCGAAGATTCTGCGGACAAATACCTCGACAAGGACACCCTTGGCGAAGGTGAAGAAGCCTACGAAGGCACACATTAAAGGGAGGCGGGAGCCATGTTTTTTGGTCTCGACGGGGTCGAAGTTGGCCTGATTATCGTATTCATCTGCCTCTTCGGCGGTATCTTGTCAGGCTTTCCGGTGGCGTTTGCCATTGGTGGTGCAGGCATCATTTCTTTCGGCATCATTGCCGCGATGGACAGCGCGGGTTTGCTGATCCACCAGGCGATTGATACCTCTTCCGACGCCTATCGGGCGCTGGTCAATTCCGGCATCCGCGAGGATACGGTATCCATCTTCCGCTATCCGGACCTGCCGCGTATCGGCGAGCCGGTGTTCCCGGCGGGCTGGGAAGTGGCACTGGACCGCAACGTGTCCTTTATTGTGAACCGGATGAACGAACGCGTTCTGGCGGGTCAATCCATCGAGACACTTCTGGCTGTTTTGATGTTCGTTCTGATGGGCATCACCCTTGAGCGTTCAAAGATCGCAAACGACCTTTTGACCACCATGGCGCGCGTCTTTGGCCCGCTGCCCGGCGGTCTGGCTGTGTCCATCGTTGTTGTGGGGGCCTTCCTTGCTGCCTCGACCGGTATCGTTGGTGCGACCGTGGTGACCATGGGCCTGCTGGCCTTGCCCACCATGCTGCGCAACAATTACTCGCCCGAACTTGCCACTGGCGTGATCGCGGCGTCGGGCACATTGGGTCAGATCATTCCGCCCTCTATCGTCATCGTGCTTTTGGGCACGCTTGCGGGCGATCTGTATTCTGCCGCGCAGGAAAAACGTGCCCTGCTGGCAGGTTGTACGGATGCCTTGACCTTGCTGGGCAAGCCTGCGGTTGTTTCTGTCGGAACGCTGTTCCAGGCGGCCTTGTTGCCGGGGATCATGCTGGCGCTGCTCTATGCGCTTTATGCCTTTGGCTATGCGCTGGTGAATCCAGACAAGGCACCAGCGGTCGAAATGGGATCCACCAACGCAGAGCCGATCACCCGCTCCGAAGCCTTTACCTGGTTCCTGGGCGCACCGATCCTTTTGGTGGTCGGGACGATTTTTCTGGGCAATCTGGGCGTCGTGGGCAGCCAGTCCACCACCGTCTCCAGCTTTTCCGACATCGGACAGGCGGCAAGCCTGCGCACCAACGTAGGCGATCAGTGTAAGGTGTCCATGATCGAGTTGCACGGCCAAGAAGCCTGGGACACGGCGGTCCAGGAGCAGAAGGTCATCGATGATGCCGGTGGTCTGGTGCAGTCCGAAAAGCTGAGCGTCGAGGACCTTGCCATCAAACAGGCCGCCAAGATCGCGGATGCGGCACCAATCGGGACGGGTATTGCGATCCTGTTGGTCTTGATGTCGCTGTTCATGACCACAGCGCGCGGTGTGTCGCCGTCGTCTGACACCCGTCCTCTGATCATCGGTGGCATTGGTGTGGTGCTGGCGGTGTTGGTTGATATCCTTCTGGTGGCACCGACCACATCTGCCGGTGTTACCGTGGTGCTGATGGCGATCCCCTTTGCCATGGCGATGTATGGTGTGGTCTATGGGACCAAACTATGCGCAGGCAACGAGCTGATCCGCGTCGTCTTTCCGCCGCTCATGCTGATCGTGGCGGTGCTGGGGTCGATCCTCGGCGGTATCACAAACCCGACGCCTGCGGCGGCTTTGGGTGCGGGCGGTGCGATCATGCTGGCAGCCTATCGCAAGCTGAAGGACGAGGACCGTTCCCCAAAGGTGATCATCTGGTCCACGCTGGCGATCATCATCTGTATCCTGGTCGGCGTGAACTTTGATCTGCGGATCAACCAGGACGGTGTGAGCTTCGAAAGCTGGGTGGCCTTCTTTGTGGCCTATGGTGCCTATCTCTATGCGGTCTTTGGTCTGCTGTTTTCTTGCTGGATCCTGTACACATCGGGTGTTCTGACACCGGTGGTGCGTGAGACGGCCAAGGTCACATCGATGGTGTTTACCATCCTGATCGGTTCTCAGCTGTTGAACCTTGTGGTGATCAGCTTTGGCGGAGAGCATTATATCCAGCAGTTCCTGAAGTCCTTCGACAATGAGTTGACGGTTTTCCTGCTGGTGATGCTGGTGCTCTTTGTGCTGGGCTTCGTGCTTGATTTCCTTGAGATCATCTACATCGTTGTGCCGATTGTCGGGCCGGTGATCTACGGCGGTAGTTTTGACCCCAAATGGGTGACGATCATGATCGCGGTGAACCTGCAGACGTCCTTCCTGACACCGCCCTTTGGCTTTGCGTTGTTCTATCTGCGCGGGGTGGCACCGGCGAGCGTGACCACACAGCACATCTATCGCGGGATCATCCCCTTTGTGTTGATCCAGGTGGCCGGGCTTGCGATCTTGTGGTTCTTCCCGAGCATCGTGACCATCGTGCCGGACCTGATCCCGAACTGATCTGACGCAGATTGTGAAAATGCAAAAAGGCCGCCCCAAGGGGCGGCCTTTTTGTATGTGTCACGGGCGATTGCACAGATCATGTGGCCGTGACCGCGCGGGTGCCGGGCCGGTGCCGGGGCGCTCAGGTATTTTTGGCCAAAAAGAGGAGGCGTGTTAGCGGGGCGCGCGGACCATGTCGGGCAGGGCGATATTTGCCACCTGTTCGGCGATGGGGTCATTGCCGAGGGGATGCTGTTCGGGGCGGAAGCTGGCCGGATCTGCCAGCTTTTGCCAAGTGCCGCCAAGATAGACTTCGAGCCCTGAAAACTTGGCCTTATATCCCATCTTCTGGCTGCCGGGCACCCAGTAGCCAAGGTAGACATAGGGCAGCCCTGCGGCGCGTGCGATGTCGATATGATCTAGGATCATGTAATTGCCCAAACCGTTTTTGGGCCGGTCGGGGGTGTAGAAGGAATAGACCATGCTTACCCCGTCACCCAGCACATCCGTGAGGCACACACCGACCAGTTCACGGCTGTCTTGATCGACATATTCGATAACGCGGCTGCGGATCGGGGTTTCCTCAATCATGGCGGCAAATTCGAACACATCCATATCGGCCATGCCGCCATCCGCATGCCGGCTGTCAAGATAGCGGCGGAACAGGCTGTATTGGTCTTCGGTGGCCCAGGGGGATGTGGCGCGGCGCTGCAGTGTCTGGTTGCGCGCGATGATGCGGCGCTGACTGCGGCTGGCCTTGAAGGCGGCGACGTCGATCCGTGCGGACAGGCAGGATGCGCATTCAGTGCAGGATGGACGGTACAGAACGTTCTGGGACCGACGGAACCCCTGTGCAGACAGGCTGTCGTTCAGATCGGATGCATTGTCGCCGTGGAGCGCCGTGAACAATTTCCGCTCCAACCTGCCCTCAAGGTAGGGGCAGGGTTGTGGCGCAGTGACGTAGAACTGCGGCGTAAGCGGGAGTGTATGGCGCATGGTTTTCCGATCGTTATCTTTCAAACTGTAACCTTGCTGATCCGGAGCGCCAAGGGATGTTTTAATAAAATCTGCGAGATTTGACAGAACCGGTTAACGGCGGCTGGCGATGGCCGCCGGTCAACGGCGCCGATTAAGGGCCACCGTCCCCAGTGCCATATCGGTCAATCCCTGCCGCCGCTCAGAGGTAAGCATCAGCACGATCGAGATTACCTGCAAGATGGGGAAGGCCAGCGAGATGGAATAGCCAAGGGTGTGCAAAATGGCGGTGCCGCCGTCCAGCGGGCGGTCATCGCTGCGGCGCAATTCCATCGACATCAGGCGCATGCCCCATGTGGCAGAGCCACCCGCCAATGTCCCACAGCGGTAGATAAAGCCAACGACCAGCATCAGGAACGGAAAGAAGAAGATCCCGGTAAAGGCGGTGAAGGGTACAATCAACACGCAGATGATCGCGATCAGCACCATGTCGACCACCCATGCAAGCAGGCGTTTCAGGGGGATGCCGTCATAGAATTGTGGTTGTGTATGGGGATCGGGTGTCATGGTTGTCTCTTTGATGGAACACGGGATGGTGCCCCCAGGCCCATTGGACCGGGGGGCGTTGAATATCAGGCTTCGGCGGTTGGGGTGTCGCGCTTTGCGCGATCATCCATGAACTGGTCGAACTCTGCCTTGTCTTTCGCTTCGCGCAGACGCTCAAGGAAGGCCTCGAAGTTGTGCTGCTCTTCTTCGAGGCGGCGCAGGGTGTCTGCCTTGTAGGCATCAAAGGCGGAATTGCCGGTGTTACGGGTCGCCATCATGCGGCGGCTGTTGCGCGTGGCGCAGGATTTTCCAGTGAACATGCGTTTGCTCCAGATCATATATGCCAAAAGGGCCAGGCCAACAGGCCAGAAGGCGATAAAGCCAAGGACCATTGCGGCGATCCATGCGCCTTTGCCTTTGCTGTCGAGCCAAATTTCCGCGCGGGCGAACCAGTTGGGTCGCGTGGCGTAAGATTGCTCAGATGTCATCGTTGTCATAGGTCGAGCCTTTCTTGGGTGTAGGCCTGACTGCGGCCTCTTTGCTTTAAAGGGTCTTATGTGAATGCCCTTTACATCATCCAAAATGGGAATTGTTTTGGGTTGCGCAAGGCTAAATGTGAACACTTTTTACATTATTTGTGTTTTCTGAATGAAATCAGATATTTCCGCGTTAGAAATTTTCGACATTTCCATGGGGTCCATCCCGAAAACATGCTGTGGCGTGCCTGCTGCAGCCCAAATGATATCAAATTCCAGCAAGGTTCTGTCGAACCATTTGCGGGTCTGTGTCACATGACCCACCGGTGAAACGCCCCCGATGGCAAAGCCTGTCTGGCTTCGGATCAGGGCGGCATCTGCCTTGCCCAGTGGCTCTCCGGCCAACAGCGATGCCGCGGCAAGGTCGACGTGCTGGCCCCCCGCGGTGATGAACAGAAGGGCCTCCCCCGTGGTGTCGCCGCGCAGCATGATTGATTTGGCGATCTGGTTCACCGCGCAGCCCAAGGCAGCGGCGGCCTCGGGGGCGGTGCGGGAAAGGGCGGTTTCGCGGATGTCGGCGTTTGCCCCGGCGGCTTGCAATGCGGCGCGGACGCGTTTCAGGCTCTTGCTCATGGGGCAAGCTTGGCGCAAAGCTGGGGGCATGACAACACGCTTTGCCTCTCAAATCACCCGCGTTCCGCGCATTTTTGATTCCAGTCGCGTGGCGGATGCGCGCGCCCTTGTGGCCGATGCCCCGTCTGACGTGCGCGAGGTGATTATTGGCGCGACATCTGCCTCTTCATACCTGTTCGGGCTTTTGGAAAAGGAAGCAGACTGGCTGTTGGAGGCCATTGAGGATCCCGGCACTGCCGTGGGGCAGGTCATTGCCCAGACCCACACATTGACCGCGGCGGATGTGAAATCAGACTTGCGGCAAGCCAAGCGTCGGGTGGCCTTGATGACCGGTCTGGCGGATCTGGCCGGTGCTTGGTCGCTGGAACAGGTCACGGGGGCCTTGACCGATTTTGCCGATGCCGCCTGTGGTGCTGCATTGCGCGCGGGGCTTGCCCCCTTGATCCGGCGGGGCAAATTGCCCGGCATGTCCGAGGCCGACCTGCACGATTGCGGCGGCATGACCGTGCTGGCCATGGGCAAGATGGGCGCGCATGAGCTGAACTATTCCTCTGATATTGATCTGATTTGCCTGTTTGATGAAACCCGCTTTGACGCCAGTGATTTTCACGATGCACGGACCGTTTTTGTCAAAGCCACCCGTGCGATGAGTGCGACACTCAGCGATTTGACCGCCGAAGGCTACGTTTTTCGCACCGATCTGCGGCTGCGGCCCGATCCAGGGGTCACCCCCGTCTGCATGGCGATGGAGGCGGCAGAGAGGTATTACGAATCCCTGGGCCGCACCTGGGAACGGGCCGCCTATATCAAGGCGCGGCCCTGTGCCGGTGACATCGGGGCCGGTGACCGCTTTGTCGCGGCATTGCGGCCCTTTGTCTGGCGCAGGCATCTGGATTTTGCGGCGATTCAGGATGCACATGACATGCGTCTGGCGATCCGCGAACACAAGGGACTGGGGGGGCCGATCACCCTGCCGGGACATAATATGAAACTGGGCCGTGGCGGGATCCGCGAGATCGAGTTCTTTACCCAGACACGGCAGTTGATCGCGGGCGGCAGGGACCCCGCGCTGCGCCTGCGCGGCACCTGTGAGGGGCTGCGCGTGCTGGCGACAAAAGGCTGGGTCCCGCAGGATGTGGCGGATGTGCTGACCGATCACTACCGCGCCCATCGCACAGTCGAGCACCGCTTGCAGATGGTCCGCGATGCCCAGACCCATGATCTGCCGCAATCCCCCCGCGAATTTGCCCGGATCGCGGCCATGATGGACACCGACGTGCCGACACTTGAGGCAGATCTGCACCGGCGTCTGTCGCAGGTGCATGACATCACCGAAGGTTTCTTTGCGGCGTCACGGGCAAAATCTGCTCCGGTTGTGGCCCATCACGCCTTTGACGACAAGGTCATCGACCGCTGGCTGAGCTATCCTGCGCTGCGCTCTCAACGGGCAGCCGAGATTTTCGAGCGGCTGAAACCCGATTTGCTGGAACGGCTGGGGCAGGCCTCCAAACCCGATGAGGCCTTGTTGGCCTTTGATGGATTTCTGGCGGGGCTGCCCGCCGGTGTGCAGTTGTTTTCCTTGCTCAAGGCGAACCCGCAGCTTGCCGATCTGCTGATCGATATCGTCAGCATTTCACCGGCGCTTGCGGCGCATCTGTCGCGCAATGCGGGGGTCTTTGACGCGGTCATCGGGGGCGATTTCTTTAGTGATTGGCCCGGCGCGCCCGAATTGACCGACGCATTGGCAAAGGTTTTGGCCGCCGAGCCGAACTATGAGGCGCAACTGGACGGGACGCGCCGCTGGGCCCGCGAATGGCATTTCCGCATCGGTGTGCATCTGCTGCGCGGTCTGATCGACGCTGAGGCTGCGGGGCTGCAATACGCTGATCTGGCGCGGGCGGTGCTGGGCGCGCTATGGCCGGTGGTGACCACACATTTTGCGCAGCGCCACGGGCCACCGCCCGGACGCGGTGCCGCACTTCTGGGCATGGGGTCGCTTGGGGCAGGGCGGCTGACGGCGACCTCTGATCTGGACCTGTTGGTCATTTATGACCCTGACGGGCAGGAGACATCACAAGGACCGCGCCCCTTGGCGAGCCGGACCTATTATGCGCGGCTGACGCAGGCGATGATCACGGCCATGACCGCACCAATGGCGCAGGGCCGTCTTTATGAGATAGACATGCGCCTGCGCCCGTCAGGCAATCAGGGGCCTGTTGCCACCAGTCTGGCCAGTTTTGAAAGCTATCAGTTGGGACAGGCATGGGTGTGGGAACATCTGGCGCTGACCCGGGCCAGCGTTGTTGCGGGTCCTGCGGATCTGTCACGCGATGTCGCCGCGCTTTGTGCGCGGGTGCTGGCCCAGCCCAGTGACGCTGACACGGTTTTGCGCGACGTGTCGGAAATGCGCGAAAGGATCGGGGCCGCCAAGACCGCCACAGGCCTATGGGATGCCAAGATCGGGGCAGGCAGGTTGCAGGACATAGAGCTTTTTGCGCAGGCCGGTGCATTGATCGCCGGGCAGGCCGCCCGCAGCATTCCCGATGGGATCGCGGCGGCACAGGCGGCGGGGCTGATAGGGCCCCTTGCGGCTCAAATACTGCGGGACGGCTACCAGACCTGCTGGCGGCTGCAATGTGCCGGGCGGCTGTTGTCTGCATCCCCTGTCGACAGTGACACGCTGGGGCAGGCCAGCCGGGCCTTTCTGTTGCGGTCGCTGCAGAGCGACAATATGGCGGCGCTTGAACATCATTTGACCCAAACCTATGCCAAAGCAGACCACGTCATTACGGCCGCTTTGAAAGGTGAGGCTCCTGCATGAAGAAAAGTACCGTGGATGACCCCAAGGGGCTGATCTATGAAAGCTACCGGATCGAAGGCATCACCAAGGCCGAATGCCGGACGATCTTTCTGGATTGGGCATTGAGCCTCCCGCTTGAGAGCGACACAGGTCGCACGATCAAGGCGCTCTTGGCGGTCTACAGCCCAAGCCATCCCGACCATCCGATGACCGACGTCCTGAACGAAGGCCTTGTTGCCATGGCCGCCCCCCAAAGGCGTGGCGGCTGGCGCAGCAGGCCGCGCAACTGACCGCATCTTGCATTTTCATTTGGATGCAGGAGACGGCCATCTTTCTTTCCCACTGACCCTATTTTTCTCCAAAACGCCCAATTCTCTGCACATTTCGCCTCATTTACGCCCAGTTTACCCGTCATATCATCGTTAACAAAAGGTGGGGCCGACTGGTTGGCCCAAAGTGAGGTTGATATGAAAATTCTGAAACTCTGTGCTGGTCTTTGTTTGGCGTCCTTGATCACAGCCTGTGGTCAGATCCCTGACAACACAAGCCGTAGCGCACCCTTCGAGATTTCGTTCAACCACATCGAACCGCAGGGCTTTGCCCTGAAGGAAGCACCGAACACCTTGCCGTTTTCGGTCACTGCGATCCATGTGAATGTCCCCCAAAGCCTGACTGTCTCAGAGGCAGGAAACCTTGATCAGACAGCTGATATTGTTTGGGCAGGAGACAGCCTTGGTGATCATCGTGCTGAGGTCAAGGCGATCGTCGAAAGCGCCTTTTATCGGGGGACGTCCGACATGATTGGTGCCACGGCACTGACCCTTGATGTGGACTTGCTGCGCTTTCATTCGGTTGCCGATGCGGACCGCCCCACAGCCGGCAGCGATCATACCATCACCTTCAACCTGACCGTGCGCCGCACCTCCACCGGAGAGCCATTGGCCCCTGCACGCCGGGTCGAGGCCAAGCTGGACGCAGGCCCAATTCTGATGCCTTTCGGTGAAACGGCCGTCGAGGCAAGCCGCAAAGTCGCGAACCAGAACGACCTTGTGATTGACCATCTGACGCAAGTGATCCGCGATGAATTGAGCCGATTTGTGATCGGTTGACCCAAAGCTTGCATTCAGCGCTTTCGCAAGGCGCGCGAAACGACTAGACGGGGCGCTATGACAGCGCCCCATACCCCATCCGCCCCCACCGATATGCCCACAGTCCGGCTGATGCCCAAGGCCAATGCCCGTGCGATACGCCACGGCGCACCTTGGGTTTATGCCAATGAACTGGTCATCGACCGCCGCACAAAGAACTTGGCCCCTGGCACGCTTGCCCGGCTGGAGGATGCCGAGCGGCAGCCCCTGGGCATCGTCGCGGTCAACCCTGCGTCAAAGATTGCCGCGCGGATGTTGGACCAGGACCCTGAGGCGCAGATTGATCAGTCATGGTTCGAGGCGCATATCACCCGCGCGTTGGCACTGCGGTCGCAGCTGTATCTCGATCCATATTACCGTCTGATCCATGCAGAGGCCGATGGCCTGCCGGGCGTGGTTGTTGACCGTTTCGGCGATACTTGCGTGATCCAGCCGAATGCCGCCTGGGCAGATGTGCTGATTGAGCCGCTTTGTGCCGCGCTGATCAAGGTGACTGGCGTGACCAATGTGCTCAAGAATGCAGGCGGGCGCACGCGCGCGCTTGAAGGGCTTGATGATATTTCAACCGTGCTGGCCGGGACGGCACCCGGTGACGCTTTGCCGGTACCGATGAACGGTGCCACCTATATGGCCGACCTGACCGGCGGTCAGAAGACAGGGTTGTTCTACGACCAGCGTCCCAACCATGCCTTTGCCGCCAGCCTGTCCCGCGGCGCGCGGGTGCTTGACGTTTTCGCCCATGTTGGCGGTTTCGGCCTTGCCGCCCTGGCGGCGGGTGCATCCAGCGCCCTGGCGGTTGACGGGTCAGCCCCTGCATTGGCGCTGGCGGAACGCGGTGCGGCGGCGATGAATGTCAGCGGTCAATTTACGATCCGACAGGGCGATGCCTTTGACACGCTCGCGGCCCTGCGCGACGAAGGGGCGGAATTTGACGTGGTGATCTGTGATCCACCGGCCTTTGCCCCATCCCGAAGCGCCTTGGAGGCAGGTTTGCGCGCCTATGAGCGGATTGCCCGTCTGGCAGCCCCCTTGGTGGCTGAAAACGGCATTCTGGGGCTTTGTTCATGTTCGCATGCTGCTGATCTGGCACAGTTCCGCAATGCCTCTGTCCGGGGCATTGGGCGGGGCGGGCGGCGTGGCATCATGCTGCACACGGGCTTTGCCGGGCCAGACCATCCGCAACTGCCGCAATTGGCCGAAAGCGGATATCTCAAATCACTGTTTTTCCGGCTATGATCGCCCCTCGGATCCTGATCGACACTTGTGTCCTGTATCCAACCGTCATGCGTGAGGTCGTCCTTGGCGCGGCCAAGGCGGGCCTGTTTGAACCCATGTGGTCCGAACGGATACTGGAGGAATGGGCCCGTGCAGCGATCAAATTGGGCGCTGAGGGCGAAGCCCAGGCGCGTGCCGAAATAGCGCTTTTGCGTGCGGCATGGCCCGCCGCCGAGAAAAAGCCAGCCCCCGGCGTTGCCGCGCGCCTGTGGCTGCCCGACGAGGACGACATTCACGTGCTCGCCGTGGCCGTTGACGCCAGTGCCGATATGCTGATGACCCTGAACGCCAAGGATTTCCCCCGGGGTACCTTGGTGGATGAAGGCATCGTGCGGGTCGATCCCGATGGTTATCTGATGCAGCTTTGGGCCGAAAACCCCGCCAAGATCGAAGCGGTGGCACAAGATGTGCTGAAAACCGCACGCGACCTTTCGGGCAAGGGCTGGGATATCAGTGGCTTGCTGAAAAAGGCACGTTTGCCGCGCCTGGCCAAGGCCATAACCCGACGTAGCTAAAGCATTTTTTGGAATGCTTGGGCCTAAGTCTTTGTCACCCAACGCTTTTGCAGCTTTTGCAGCGCGGTGATTCGTTCTTCGGTCTTGGGATGGCTCAAGAGCCAGGCAGGTGCCGTGCCTGCGTTTGACTGGGTCAGCGCCTCAAGTTTCTTGAACAGTGAAATCTGGGGGGCGACACCGATGCCCGCCTTGGTCAGCAAGGCCGCCGCATAGGCATCTGCCTCATATTCGTCGCTGCGCGACAGCCGGGCAGCCAGCAATGTGGTCAGGAAATTCGCGATCCACATCCCCGCAAAAGGGATGAACCGACCCAGCACCATCGCCAGCACAGTGCGCAGCGCGTTCTGGCCGGAAAAATCTATCATCCGGCGGCGGGAATGGCCCAGGGCCACATGCCCCAGTTCATGGGCAATCACACTGCCCAATTCATCTGCGCTGACCTCGCCTGCGCGAAACTTGTTATAGAACCCACGGGTCACGAAAATGCGCCCGTCCGGGGCGGCCAATCCGTTTACCGGATCAATTTCATAGATGAACACCTTGATGCGCGGCAGGTCGAGCGCCTTTGCCAGCCGGTCGATCACGCCCTTTAATGCCGGATCGACCAGTTCAGTCGATCTTGCATCCAGCTCCCGCGCGGTGCGCCAGGCCGAAAACCGGTACATGATCAGCCCGTAGACCACCACGAGAAGAATTGGAAAGACGCGTATCATGAACCTAGTATGGGCGCTGCGATCAGAAGGGCAAGCGGTCTTGCATCATTGTGACCTGGTATTTCGGGGCGGATGCATAGGCGGCAGGATGCGAAACGGGGCAGGGTACCCGCCCCCCGGCATCGCTGCGCGTCATTCACCATGCAAAGGGGGCCCAATGGGCCTTAGCGCGTCAGTTCCTTGATCCCGCGGCTCAGCCCTTCGAGGGTCATGGGGACCATCGCATCGGGGCCAAATATTTCGCGGATCATGCTGATCGACTGGGTATAAGGCCAGTATTTCTCTGGGACCGGATTGATCCACAGATTACTTTTCCATTGATCGCGCGCACGCGACAGCCAAACCGATCCCGCCTCGGCGTTCCAATGTTCATTGGCCCCACCGGGATAGGCGACCTCATAGGGCGACATGGAGGCATCGCCCACAAAGATACATTTGTAATCGGGCCCATAGGTGCGCAGAACCTCGTGGGTAAGCATCTGTTCGTCCCAGCGGCGGCGATTGTCTTTCCACACGCCTTCGTAAAGGCAATTGTGAAAATAGAAATATTCAAGATGCTTGAACTCGGCCTTGGCTGCGGAAAACAATTCCTCAACCACTTTGACATGCGGGTCCATGGAGCCGCCAATATCAAGGAACAACAGAACCTTTACCGCATTGCGGCGTTCAGGCCGGGTTTTCACGTCAAGATAGCCATGTTCGGCCGTGGCCCGGATTGTCCCGTTCAGATCCAGCTCTTCCTGGGCACCATCGCGCGCCCAGCGGCGCAGGCGTTTCAATGCAACCTTGATGTTGCGTGTGCCCAGCTCGACTGTGTCATCGAGGTTCTTGAACTCGCGCTTGTCCCAGACCTTTACAGCCCTTTGGTGACGGGATTCCTTTTGGCCTACACGCACGCCTTCGGGGTTGTAGCCATATGCGCCAAAAGGCGAGGTGCCAGCAGTGCCGACCCATTTGTTGCCCCCCTGATGGCGGCCTTTTTGTTCCTCAAGCCGCTTTTTCAGCGTCTCCATCAGCTTGTCAAAACCACCCATGGCTTCGATCTGGGCCTTTTCCTCGGCCGACAGATGCTTTTCAGCCATCTTTTCCAGCCATTCGCGCGGAATTTCGACCGCTTCCAGCACGTCGTCAAAGGATATGTTTTCCAGCCCCTTGAAGGCCGCCGCAAAAGCCTGATCGAATTTGTCGATGTTGCGTTCGTCTTTGACCATCGACACACGGGCAAGGTAATAGAACGCCTCGACATCATAGGTGGCGATGCCTGCCGCCATACCGTCCAGAAACGCCAAGAATTCCCGCATTGAAACGGGAACCTTATGGGCGCGAAGCTGATCAAAGAAGGGCAGGAACATCCGCGTCAGCCCGCCAGCATCCGGTCAATAAAGACGGTGATCACCAAGCCCACGATCATGAAGGCCATCGCATAGCCACCCGCATATTGTGCGATATCCTTGCGGTTGCCCTTGCGCTTGCGGGCTGTGTTCCCGCCAATCAGCGCACCCAACAAACCCGAGATGATGATAATCATGTGTGCCCTTAGCCTTTTACCTCTTGAGCGGGTTCAAGGATGCAATCTCACGCAATTTGGCCCGCACAGCCCAGTCTGGACCAAAGCCGTATCTTGCCCAGCCGATACTGTCCAGCCTGACGCTGCGCGCTTCGGCATGGCGGTTGACCAGCTCCAGTGCTTCGGAGCGCAGCAAAAGCAGGGTGGACAGCAGGGCCGCGTTCTCGTTGCGCTGGGATGCCTCGATATGTGGGGCAATCAGCCGCAGCGCTTCTTCGCCCTGGCCCTTGGTGATGGCATAGGCCGACAATTGCGTGGCGACATAGGCGCGGTGCAGGGCGGTTCCCGAGGAGCCGGCATAAAAGCGGTCAGCGGCAAGGTAATGACTATGGGCGGCCTCGGCATCCGTGGTTTGCAAGACCCGGCCCATTGCATAATGCGCAAATGCGCGGCGGTGATCCTGCCAGCCCATGGCGGTGGCAATGCGGATCGCTTCCTTGGCGGCCGTGACGCGACCACCTTGCGAGATGGAGGACCCAAGTGCGGTCTGGATCGCCTTGCTCCATGCGCGCGGTGTTCTTGTGGCAAAACGGGCCGGACGGTTTTCGCCTGCCGGATTGATCCGGGCAAGAATGCCAGGAAGGGCCGCAGCCACCTGGCCACGGGTCATCCCAGAGCGCAGCGCAGGATCATAATAGGCCCGCAAGATCAACATATCAAAGCCGGTCAGCACAGTATGCACATTGTCGTCGTTAAACACGGAATCGGGCAGGCGGTAGAGATCGTTCAACGGCCCCATGGCCTGTGCCAGTTCCTCATGAAGGCAATCGCGCACCTCTTGGGGGCTGGCATCATTGGGCAGGAAGATGGCCAGCTTTTCGCGCTTTTGCAGCAAGGACCAATTGGTCTGGGGCTTGCGCCGCACGCTGCGGTATTCGTCCAAAGAACTGACATTGGGGGCCACGAAACACGCAGCCTGCGGCAGCACCTTGCGAATGTCATTGCGGCTGACCGCCTGGATCGTGATGTTTGCTGCGGGCGAATTGGTCTGGCTGATGTCAATCCGCGCTTCGCTGCGCAGCCGCGACATCAGGCGGTTCAGATCAGGACCCAATGACGCCGGTGCCCGGCCTGTGACGCGCACGGTAATGGGCGTCTCGAACCTTGTGAGCACAGGCAACCTGCGCCCGCTTTCCATTTGAAAGGAAAGTTCGATGAAATCCAGGGCCAGATCATTGTTGGACTTGCGCGGTGCCGCAGGCCTGCTCTGTGCAAAGCTTTTCATGGCAGGCAGATCGCTCTGCGCAAAGCTGGCCCTGGTCGCGACATCGGGCTGCGAGGCAGGGACACAGGCGTTCAACAAAAGCACAAGCGGAAGGACACTGCGCGCTTTCATGATGCCACCTGATTGTTGTTTGAAAGTCTTGGCGCAAAAAACTGATCTGCCATCGCGCCAATTGCGTGCACAGAACCAAACGATTTAACTGTCATAACTGCTTGCCTGCCCTTTTGAGCGTTGGATTTCAGCTCTTATCGCCTTTGTTCCGGACCATTCTAGGGAGCAATTGAGACATATTAGGGGCATATTTTTCGTAATGTGGCAAGCATTTAAGATGCGCAGGCGCAAACTGGCGGCCATTCTTGACGCGCCAGTCGGGCAGTTGTCTGCGCAGCCAATGTCCGGCCGCGCAGAGGCACAAACCCTTTACGGACAGGGCAAATCGCTACCTTTGACCGCGTGCCATAAAGGCCAGCCGTTCAAACAAATGCACGTCCTGCTCGTTCTTGAGCAAGGCACCATGCAGCTTGGGCAGGGCGGATGTGCCGTCTTTTTTCAGATCAGCCGCATCCAGATCTTCGGCCAGCAGCAGCTTGAGCCAGTCCAGCACCTCGGACGTGGATGGTTTTTTCTTGAGCCCCTGTTGATCGCGGATCTCGTAGAACTGGGTCAGCGCCGTGGTCAGCAGGGTTTCCTTGATCCCCGGATGATGGACTTCGACGATCTTTTTCAGTGTCTCCATCTCGGGAAAGCGGATGTAGTGAAAGAAACAGCGCCGCAGAAAGGCGTCGGGCAGTTCCTTTTCGTTGTTGGATGTAATGATGACGATGGGACGATTGTCGGCCTTGATCGTCTCGCCCGTTTCATAGACGTAGAACTCCATCTTATCGAGCTCTTGCAGAAGGTCGTTGGGAAACTCGATATCGGCCTTGTCGATCTCATCAATCAGCAAGACAACTTTCTCGTCAGCTTCAAAAGCCTCCCAAAGCTTGCCTTTCCGGATGTAGTTCTTGACGTCATGCACGCGTTCTTCGCCCAACTGGCTGTCGCGCAGGCGGCTGACCGCGTCATATTCATACAGACCTTGCTGCGCGCGGGTTGTGGATTTGATGTTCCATTCAATCATCCGCAGGCCAAGGGCCGTTGACACCTGCTTGGCCAGCTCCGTTTTGCCGGTGCCGGGCTCGCCCTT
>Ga0213868_10001016_pt1 | contig 27135 bp, 24 predicted proteins | sample PICome_9_FD_160087 | JGI IMG/M metagenome (GOLD analysis project Ga0213868, IMG submission 160087) | Coastal seawater microbial communities near Pivers Island, North Carolina, United States - PICO127 | ecosystem: Environmental > Aquatic > Marine > Coastal | place: USA: North Carolina... | reverse complement strand
CTTATGAATATGCTGTATAACCTCAATACATTATCCTATGAAGATTGTAATAATATATTAAAAACATCCATCTCCAAATTATCAATAATTCTTACAACTTTCGGAACACTACATATGGAAGATCTATTATATATATTATGGAATGATAAATGCGATAAACCGTGTAATGAATATCAAATCGCAAAGGAAGAATTAATATTTAATTTCGTATCTCCAATTGATTGTATAATTTATAATGACATCCCCAAGAATCTAAATAATGGAAATGTAGATAAACTATCCAATGACACTGATATAAAAAAACAGAATTTGCCAAATCTTGAATGCTGTGATGTAATGGATACGGATAATTTTGTGATAGACGTGAATGGGATATATGTAACACTATACAATTCAAAACTAAATCAAGCAATTGTTATAAAAGGATTTGTCAACCAGATAGATATAGATCATGTAAACAATGTATATATTCATCAATATGTGAATGATTTTGATAATTATTTCAAAAATAGCGAAGATAAAATAAAACGTGTTTCTAAAAATCTGATAGATTTTATGGCATTAAAGGAAATTCTTATTTATAACATTAGCGACCAAGAGAAACATATTATGTCAATAATTAATCAAACCAATGTTATCAAACGCAATAAAATTCAGGCAAATATAGATAAATTTAACGAGTACTCACTATGTGGAAGACGAAAAATGTTAGTGAATATGTTATTATATGGTAAAGATAATCTTGTTTTATTCATAGCAAATATGTTATACGAGATTATTAGTATGAATTCTGACGATAAATTTCCTCAAAATGACTTATTAATAGATAGTTTCACGTGGAAAATGAAACAACTTCTTAAAGATTGTGCGCGATGCAGTATAAATTACAATAATGATATGCGTAAAAAATACGACACAAATGATATTTCATTGGAACATCAAATATACTTATTGCAAGTGAGTGAAAAGGTGAAGGAAAAAGCGCTTGCGAAATACAAAGAAGTTAAATCAAAGAATGATGATTCAAATTCAAAGGCGAAACAATATCTTGAAGCATTGGTGAAAATACCATTTAACATTATCAAGGAAGAAAAAGTATTGACGTTGATAAAAGATATTAATGATGATATTAATCAAGTATTTACAATTTGTGATAATATTGATATCCTTGGTTCTGAAAGTAAAAACAAGAAAGAATCATATACAAAATATGAAATGAATAGTATATTGAATAGAGTATCGTGTGTTTACAAGGATACTTACTTCAATATATTCAAAAACAAAGTCAATACATTGCAAACGAAAGATATTGATAATATTTTAACACGGTGTAATCCAATATTTGAGAATAAAGTATATAAAAGTGATAACAAAAAAAATAAAATCAGTAATATCATTGCGAATGTAGAGAATAATAAAAACATCATTAGTAATGTAGAAGAAACATATAATGAATACAATTTTATTAATATACATACAAAAATAAATAATATATCAAATAAAGTATTGAAATTAGATAAGGGAATAGAAGATATAGAAAATGTTTTGGAAAATTGTGTATATGGACATAATGGTGTTAAAAAACAAATTTTCAAGGTAATAGCTCAATGGATAAACGGTGATCAAAATGGATATTGTTTTGGTTTTGAAGGAAGTCCGGGAGTAGGAAAAACATCACTTGCAAAGAAAGGAATTAGCAAATGTCTTGTAGATGATGACGGTAATGAAAGGCCATTTTCGTTTATTGCACTGGGTGGTTCTTCCAATGGTTCATATTTAGAAGGACACGGATATACCTATATGAATTCAAACTGGGGGAAGATCGTAGATGTACTGATGGATTCCAAGTGTATGAACCCAATTATATATATAGATGAATTGGATAAAGTAAGTGGAACAGAACAAGGAAAAGAAATCATTGGTATATTAACACACTTGGTTGATAAATCGCAAAATACTTGTTTCCAAGACCGATATTTTACTGGGATTGATATTGATTTATCCAAAGTATTATTCGTGTTCTCGTATAATGACCCGTCTAAGATTGACAGCATATTGTTAGACCGTATTCATAGAATAAAATTTGATAACCTTTCAACAGAAGAAAAGATTGTAATTACAAATAAATATATTATTCCCGATTTAACAAATGAAATGAATCTACATAATGTGATTACGATAGATGATAATGTGATTGAATATATTATAGAAAACTATACAAACGAGCCGGGGGTTCGCAAATTAAAGGAATTATTCTTTGATATTTATGGAGATATTAACATTCAACTTCTATTATGTAAAGACAATTTAAATATTCCTATTCGGATTACAATTGACTTATTAGATAACAAATACCTGAAAAAATACCATAAAATAACGCATATGAAAATAAATACATTAAATGAGATTGGCACAATAAATGGACTATGGGCCAATAGTTATGGAAATGGCGGTATTATACCAATTCAAACAAGCTTTTTCCCGAGCAGTGTATTTTTAGAATATAAATTAACCGGTCTTCAAGGAGACGTAATGAAGGAAAGTATGAATGTTGCGAAGACACTTGCGTGGTCGATAACGAATAACAAGATTCAAAAGAAATTACTCAAGCAGTTTGAAATGTCAAAACAACAAGGTATACACGTCCATTGTCCGGATGGCAGTATAAGTAAAGATGGACCATCGGCGGGGACAGCAATTACAGTAGCACTATTTAGTCTATTCAATTCCAAGGAACTCCCAAATACGTGCGGTATAACAGGAGAAATAACACTTAATGGTACAATAACTGCGATCGGTGGTTTATATGAAAAAATTACAGGTGGTATTATTGCGGGTATAGAAACATTCATTATACCTCACGATAATATTAGACAATTTGAACGGGTAGAACAAAAATACACACAAAAAGGTATTAATATATACGATAAAGCGTGTTTTCATTTTGTAAAGAATATACATGAAGTATTGAATATACTGAAAATATAAAATGTGATATTAATTTATATAAATAATATCATGAAAATAAACATCTTTTCTATAGGATATCTATTTTTACGTTTAGCGCCATTCATAATCGTTTCATTTTTTTCACTTGCGTCATTTTTTAATCAAGATTTCAAAGGGGTCATCTATCTTGTAGGTTTGATTGTAACATGTTTTATTACTTCATTGTTTGGTAATATACTTGGATATGAAGGTTCGAACATGAATGAAAATGGTAAATGTAATACATTTGAACTTGGTGACATGGGTGAATTCTCTAAATTACCACTCGGTCAAACCGTATATGGCTTTACTTATGCTTACCTAATGCATATTATTGTAGGAAACGATTATGTAATGAGTAATATACCCACTATCATTTTCTTCCCATTAATATCATTATTTGATATGAGTTGGAATATATCCAATACGTGTTATGACGCGGGACAATTAATGGTTTCACTTGCGATTGGTGTAATATTTGGTCTATTATGGTCGTATATTATAGATAGTTCAGGAGTAACCAAACTACAATATTTTAATGGTATTTCAGGGAACGATGTATGCGAGAGACCTTCCAAAACAACATTTCGCTGCAAATTATATAAAAACGGAAAACTTATATCCGAAAATATGGCTGCATAAATTTATACTATTATGAAATATACTATAAATTATCACTCAACCTGAAAAGTAATGTAAATTTGTTTTAAACCATTTGGATAAAATAGATACCAGTTTTTTTCTATTAGCGGTTTCAACCATATAACGAACGGAACCATTCATATGATAATTTCGTATAAAGTTGTTATATGAATGTATTAAATGAGCTTTTGAATATGTTGCGTCTAAATCAATAATGTTAAATTGAGGATAACTTTTTCGTTTATTTACAGTATTGTGAAAATCAAATAACATATTTTTAAGGGATTGTTTGGTAGTTATATTATTGAAATTGACATTATTCATATATTTTCTCGCATGGTTGGCACATATTGGACAAGGTAAATTATGACATATTTGTATAATAAAATCACATAATTGAGACTTAAGTATGTCAAAATATTGTTCGTTTACCTTTTCGGCTAACGTATGTAAAAACATCCATGTAGGTCGCCCCCAGTATTGTTTCTCATTTACTGGTGTTTGTTTTTGGTTATAATTTGTAGGACGAGATTGTTGTGGTAATGGTATACCAAGTCGCCGTGTTGGACGTGCGCGACCAATTTGTGAATTTTTATTTGTATTATTAGCGATATTAAATAACATTTGTGTCATTAATTATATTATATCATTATATAAATATAATTATAATATTATTTTAATGAATAAACAAGTTTTAGCACAACACGTAAAAAAATGGATTGATTTTGATAATAAGATTAAAGCGTCACAAAAAGTACAACAACAGTTAAAAAAGGAAAAAAAAAATATAACTGATTCCCTTGTTGAAATAATGAGAGAAGGTGAAATAGACTCATTAAACGTAAGTGATGGAAATATCAATTACGTAAAACGTGATGTAAAAAAACCAATTACTAAAAAATATTTATTAGACGTATTATCACAATATTACGATGGTGATATTGAGAAAGTAAGTAATTTAAATTCATTTATAATGGATAATCGTGAAACAGTTACTCGTGAAAGTATAGAAAGAGTTATGCATAAATAATTAAGGAGAGATAATACCTGTAATACTGCTAAATTTGCCAATAATATGCGGCATATCCACCCTATTAATAATATCTTCATTATCATATACATTATTAAGGTCGTCTACATGATATACAATACCATTTACCTCTTCCACACGTAAAGATATTGATACTGTATTTTGCATATGTGTAGTATTCGTAATAACACCATATGGACGATTTTTTATGTGTGTTCCGCAATATTCATTTTCATCCTTTCGTCGCCGCGTGCATTGTTCGCCGTTCGCTCGACAAGCAACACATCTATCATTTATAGGAAGAACATTCTTCTCTCGCTTTCTTTTTGTAATATTTTCTTTGGTGATTTCTAATTTGTTGTAATTATATAGGAACTCCATTAAAGTCGTCTTGTAATCATTATGAAAATCCATTTTATTAATCAAATTCCGCATTTCATCTTTGAAATCCGTAAAATACGTTTCAACAATACGATTGACACGATTTTCCATTTGTTCTGGGTATATTATTATATAAAAAATGATAATATAGCTTTTTATTTCAATTTTATGAAAACATCTTTTGAATTTTCTTATATACATCAATAATATCATTCGAACACGTTTTCAAGTGACCCCGAATATGATTTTTATCCACATTCATATGATAAGATAAACGAATAGTAGAATCATCACTATGTGGGTGAAACTTTTTAAATCCACAATATGATAGTTGTTTCTCCTTTTCAAAATACTTGGTATACAACATATGTTCCAATAGTTTTCCCATTGTATAATCCTCATCTTCCAATACAATATCATAACTGTTTTCCATCGTTGTTTCCCCAATATTGATAGGAACACTATCTCCATCAATGCTTTCAATAAATTTAGTGAATTTATTAATCAATGCCACACAGGAAGTATAAACCAAACGTTTGTTTGTATAAATACCAATGCTTTTCAACTTAAAATCAAAACTGTTTTCAATAAATTCACGCTGTGCGTCAAGCAAATAAAAGTTTCGCTTTTCAAAATCAATTTCTTCTTGTGGTTGACCTTCTCCTTTCATTTTATTTTCAATTGTTTCCCATTTTGAACGCGCTTTTTCTGTATCAATTGTATTTCCATAAGTGCATAATGATGTTACGTTATACATACTATTTTCTTTTGCCATACTTGTTGAAAAGTCGCACTCCAGATCAATTTCTTCTCCCGGAATAGTAATTGTAATTTGTGGTCGTAGGCGAAGAAACAATATGTAATCATTTGTAATGTCATTCGGTGGGAATATTTTCTTCACTTCTTCTCTTGACATGTATGTTCCAGTTTCCTTATCTTTGATTTTAAAATGTTCGGTGGTTACATCCATTACCATATTTGTATCGTTTTTCATTTTCAATTCCAAAATATACTTTCCGGGAAGCATATCCAAGTTTGTTTCATTGATAGGTACACAAGCCAACCGTTGCTTTACAATTTCATTATGAAAACGACTTGTATTTTTCTTTATATTGCATTTATTTTCTTCATATTTTTCCGTAATAAATGCGTTTATAGGGATTTCAGAATATAATGTTCGTCGTATTCCATTGACAAAAGATACGTGACATCCTTGAATGATAAATTCCAGGATATTATCATTTTCAACAATTTTACTAATTTTGGGTTCCATACTTAATATACTATTACATTTCTTTCTAAATATATTTTGGTTCAATTTTTTACATATCAACTACAATATTGTTATGTAAATTTACATCATCATCAATCCAATTAATACAAATGATAAAATAATAGGGAATAATACCAAGAACCATGATACACTGGGAGCACCTGCATCACATATTAGATTCAATATCCAAGTCCAAAACAATACATATAACAATTGTATGATTAACACTAATGTTGTGCTTGGAACATCACAACTCATATAACCTAAGCAATATTTATCTACATTACCATAATTTTGGAACGCAATAACAATCAATCCAATAACAGATAATATCAAGTAAATGTGTGCGGGAGTACATAAATTTTTTAATCCACGAATTTCAGCCATGATTATTTATACATTATAGCAACAAAAAATATAATTTATATTTTGATTTTGGTTGATTATTATGTTTTCAATTATTCAATATCTACGTGGGTTAGCATATGGCGTCTGCAACACATATTGGTAATTTTCAATTCGTCTAAAACAATACCTTCGTGTGTCTTTTTTGTATTGTCTTTTGTTAAATACATAACTTTTTTAATATTGTTTCCACCGTTTTCTTGGACTTTGCGTTGTCTAACTTGTGTTTGATAAAATTTATATTTATCTGCCAAAATATTACCACACGTAAAGCATTTAATCGGTATAATCATATTTATATATTATATGATATTATTATATAATACATTTAATTCAATTTTACATGAAACAATTAACATATTGGTGGTTTTTTATCGTGTCTTTATTTCTAATATCTGCATATCTACATTCTAAAGACCTTATTCGTGAAGGAAATAAAGGGGATGTTTCATATGAACCAGATGATTTGGATATTGAATATCATATCAGTATTGATGATTTAATAGAGCAGGACCAAATAAGAGGAGTAGCACGTGTAGTTGATAGTAGTGGTAATCTTATTGACCTTAGTGGTAATTTTTCCAAAACGCCAGTTTATTATCAACCAGGATACAAAGATAAATCTAGTTTGGCAAATTATATACCCGATTACGAAGACAGTATGTATTTAAGTAAAACACACGGCGTTTTTATTAAAAAGGATGAAGAAGTTGAACGCGGTATGGAAACGGAATTAAAACAAAAATATGGTAAAGATGTTACTACGTTAATGACGAAGCGCGCGGAACAACGGGAACAATATGATTTAGATAGAGGATAATTATTTTATTTTATATTTGCCACTTAATGTCTTAACCTTCTTCTGTTTTAACTCAATATTATTACTATGTAAATCATTGTGACATTTTTTACATAGTGTCATCAAATTTGCTGGATGATTTTTTGGAAAATGGTCGATGAATCCAGTATCGTCCGCAAGATGTTGTTCGCATAAATGATGAATATCTACACCAATATCTCCACATTTTTCGCATTTACCTTTAACTTTTTTAGAATTATACGATGATGTTGTTGAACTCAATAACCCTTGTGTACTTGGAAAGTGTTTTTTACGAATTTGAAAAGCGCGTTCAATGAAAGTGTCTTCCAAGTGAAGAGATTTACACACTTCCAATCCGTAACAAGATGGACCCGAACCATCCTTGATTTTTCTATCATATACAATATCATCAATTTCATTGTCGTATGATACAGTCATATGTTTACAATGAGTTCGTGTAATGTTCTCTAATTCCTCACAACCGACTATTTCGTGTAAATGTGTCGCAAAAATGTGAGATGCACCACTGTCGTGTATTTTTTCAATGCTCGCCAAAAATATACTGATTGCGGATTCTTGTTCGGTTCCAGAACATAGTTCGTCGCCCAATATCAATGTATTTTCATCCACGTTATTTAAGATGGTTCGCAATTCAGACATTTCAGAACCAAACGTAGATAAGCCTTTGAAAAGATTGTCATTACCAATAATACGAGAATATATTGCTGTATATGGACGATAAACCATGTTTTTACACGGAACATACATACCAGATTGGGCGATGATTACACATAACCCAATTGAACGAATAATACTCGTTTTACCTACAGCATTTGTTCCGAATAATAGAATTCCGTCGGTTTCATTCTTACCAAGAATTATATCATTGGGTACATATATTTCTTGTGTATTTATTTGTTCGATTAAACAATGTCTCATCTCAGTAATATCAACAAATGACTTTTCAGAACCTGAGATAGACAATTTAGGAATAGAATAATTATATTCCACACAATTGTAAATACGACATTGTAGCACATCTAATTTTGAAACACAACTTGATATATTACGAATCAAATCACAATATGTATGTGTGAACTCGGTTAAATATGAATCCATTAACTTCTTCATTAATTCAAATCCTTGTTCTCGCAACATTAATATGCGATCAACACACGTTTTTATTTTGGGATGTTTTACTTCATTCGCGGTGGTTGTAGATTTTTCAAATTTAATCAAAGATAAATCCAATAATGTGTCTTTATTTTCCTTTTGTAGTGCCTTTTCCGCAACTTTGGTTCGTGTCTTCGTAATAACAATAGAATTCCATGTTTTCTCCTTCTTATGGATTGTGAAATAGTTTGATACGTTTTCGTGTTTTATTAGAACATTATTCAACATATTATGGACGTCATAAAAGAATTCTACATTATCACGATAGTCCTTATAAATAGTATCAAATTGTGAATCCACATTTACATTGAATATGTTATCGTCAATTGAATTAAAATTATTCGTCTCACAACTACTAATATCAAATATAGTTTCAAGACGTAGTATCGCTTTCTTCAGTTGTTCTGTAATTTCGTTTATATTTTCTGTATCAAACAAATATTTTGACATTCGTTCATCGCTACCGAACGATTCTATCAAATCCATTCCGATTAACAAACTGTTATATAGTTGATATATCATCATGGGTGTTATTTTATGATTGAATACCTTTTGAAGAATCAACTCTACATCCTTAAACCCCTTCAACATTGTTCGCACATCATTATATTCATATGTATTTTTGAAGTATTCGTTCATAGAGTATTCATTTTCCAGCCAACAAGTATTTGTTGAAGGATTCAATAATCTATATTGAAATCGCCGTGAACCTACGCTCGTAGTACAGTTATTTAAAAACGATAATACACTTTTTAGTTTTCCCGAACCATTATGGTCGTCTACAACATTGAGTTGTTTCAATGTCTGGTTCCCCAATACAAGACGCTCGTGTTTTCGCGAAATAACAGGTCTTTTCAGACGAGTTGTAATATTCCTATTATGTTCTTCCAAATAATTGAGTAAATAACACAATGACTGGGTAGACAAATTATCATCATATTCATTACTATGCTTCATAATATCATCACCATAGTGTTTTTCAAGTATAGACTGAATATATTGTTTTTTTTTACAATTCTCAACTTCTTTGGTATCATCCTTATTATATTTACATACAATATGATTTGTATCAATATACTGAAATAATTTATTGAAATCTTGCAACTCCATGTTTGTAATGAATATCAATTCTTTTGGGTTATACATTGTGAAATGATTTTCTAATTCATTCAACGTTGTTGGTGTATAAATCAACTGTTCACAATATTCAGATAAATAACATCCGCCATCCATTACATTAATAAATGCCATTCCTACAGCAATCTTCTGGTTCAAGTCATTTTTACGCAGTTTATATTTATTTACCCAAATACATCCAATAACATTCGTTTGAGATTGTTTTCCCTCGTTGTTTGATGACAAATGCGTGCCTTTGGAATAAACCGCATCCAGATTTCGCGTTACCGTGTTTCCTTGCTTATATTGAACGATAACAGGGACAATATAATCATTGTCTACTAATTTATCAATATACTTTTCCAGTGAATACTCCGGAAACCCAGCCATAATAATATCACTGCTATTATTCTCACACTTCACGTTCTTAACTGAATAAGATAAGTCACATAAATCGCATATTTTATCCACATTTGAACCATATACCTTCTTATTATCATCGCGTAATCCATACATCTCAAAAAATGAACCTACTTGCATCAAAACTATTGTATTGGGTCCATATTTTTCTATAAAATCTTTCGTCTTTTCAAAATATACATCTATAAGTTTATCTTGCTTAACCATGTGTTCTTTTGGGTTCTCGTTAATATTATTTGAATATAATATTTTATATGGTTATATAAAATATATAAAATTGAACCATCAAGGTTATAACGACTATAATTACCAAACATATAATGAATACAAACAATGATTACGGACATTTCTATATTATAGATGAAACTGTAGAAGAGTATAAACAAAATGTAATTATTGAATTAGAACCACAAGTGAAAATTTATTCATCATTCCTTCGCACTCCATTAATTACCACAGGTGTTTTGATTTTATATATTTACAACTACATATGCAGTCTAATCATTATGTAAATAATTATGTAATAACAATTCGGAGTTATGATTTTGTATAGACCCGCACATACTATGAACGACCGAATACATCTGACGCAATACATTTTCAGGCGTTATACATCCTACTTTTATCAATCCTCGTTTTATTAAATCATTTTTTACTTGAAAAATAGAAATATCCTTTAACATTTGCAATTTCAATGTTATATTGGAACGTATTTTTTTATTTGATATTAATACGGACATTTTTCGTTCTTTAACTTTTTTTCCTACATTAAATGTTCTTCGTATAATTTTCTTTTGCTTCTGTCGTTGATCTGTTGATCTTTTATGAGATGTATATTTTTGCAATGCGTTTAATTCAGCATTTCGCTTATTCATATTATTGTCTTGGTTACCACCTTGTAATGATTGCGGTAAATGTCTTCGTGTATACGTATTTTGAATATTATTAACTGCCTTATATGTAGGTAAATTTCCGTCTTTCATACATCCATATTTGGGCTGTATAGAATTTTGTGGAACATTTACATGAAATTTTACACTATCATCTTGAATGATTACATCTGTATTTTCATTTTCTTCATTGGATAAATCAAAAACATTGGATTGAGTATTTGTATTAACATTATCATCAGTAATCGTGTGACTGGGTTGTGATATGGATAGTGTATTATAATTGTTATTTTTCAATGTATGGCTCGCACTATGTTTTGCCTTTATATTATTCATAAATTGGAGTGTATCATCCATGTTGTTATTGTATGTTTTTTCAGTGGTTACATTATTACCATTTCCAGACATCATTTTCAGCTGATCGCGATGTTTTTCATCTTGATGTTTTCTTATCATTCGCAATAACGATTGTTTACGGAGTGTATTATTTTTTGTTTTTGGTGGGGGTTTCATTTTGATTTGTTCTTTTTTTTCCTTGGACGATTTCTTTTTTTGAGTTTTTCCAGATGTCATAAACATCAAATCTGGATGTATGGATATTTTCTTCTTCTCTGTTGATTCCATTATTAATATTTTATTTAATCTACTATATTTTTAAATAAAAAAACGCGAACCTAAACTTATTATACATAAATAGAATGTATAAATTTTCGTTGCTCTTCGTTTTTTTCCTTGTCTTTATTTTGAATAAATGTTTTTATTCCTTTGGTGATATCGTTACTCGTGATTTTGCGAGTAACAGGTTCTGTTCTGCCATATATACGACGACTGTATGCTATTTTAGAATATGTAAATAATACTTCCATGTCACGTCCATAATTTTCAAAATAATCATAATTCTCTTTAAACCATTCGGGTTTAATGTTATCACAAACAAACCATTTTCCGTGAGCTACTGTTTTTTTGAATATTTGATACAGTTCTTTATAATTATACTTATCAATATTGAAATTCCAAATAAATCGTGATTTTAACCCACTATTCATTGAAAAAAACCGTTCGTTTATTTCATTCTTATATCCTGCTACAATTACCATCATATCATTTTTATGGTCGCTAAGTGTTTCACATATTGTATCAATACACTCTTGGCTAAAATTATCAATATTATCACTATTCTTTCCAAGGGAATATACTTCATCAATAAATAACACACCACCAATACAACTATCCATTACATTTTTCGTTTTGATTGCGGTTTGACCTAAATACCCGGCAACTAAATCACTACGAGTAACTTTTTTAAATACATCATTTTTTAACACACCTATTTTTGAATACATCTTTCCCATTATTTTTGCGACCTCTGTTTTTCCTGTACCTGGAGGCCCACACAATACTGTATGTTTGTAATCTCCATCAGAAAACGTATGTAGTTTCTGTAAAAAATACAACAATTGATCTAATATATTTTGTTTTAATGTTTCCATTCCAGTAAGATTATTAATATCATGTAATTCGTCTTTTACTTTTGTTAACGATTTCAAATCAATGTTATATTTATACATATCATTATACTCATATTTATCCAATATATCTACCAGATCACCAATGCTATTAATATCTGTATCAATATTGATTAATTCCTTATCATCGTCTTGTAAATCGGGTTCCAACTTCACGTCGTGATTTTTCTGCCATTCTCTGTATGTTGTTCCTTGTGAATTATTATGTTTTATTTCCATAGATGTGATGTTGTCTTGACACGCAAAATTAGGAGAACTCATATTTCCCATAATATATTGAGCGTTTGTATTGCGTATAAGATCAATGAATTCTTTACGCATTACCTGTTTCTTCTTTGAAAAATTATCTAAATATTGAATGAAGTCATCATCTCCTATCTCAGACATAATAATAATAATATATAAATATTAAAAAATGTTTATATACATTCAATTATTCAAGTATAAAATTGATTGAAATGTTATTCAATGATAAACAAGTAAATATATAATAGGTGCAATGATGTCTCTGGATGCGTCTAACGTTAACAGTTATGATTCACACAGCTACAATGACTCAATAAAGAGTCTAATTGAGAGTGAAAAGACTACTAAATTAGTAGAAAATAAAATCCATAGTGTTTTAGAACACGTTGGTAATTATATTGAAGAACCGTATGATATTATCCAATCATATTTTGGAAATAAACATCTTGAACGTCTTGTTAGACATCAGGTGGAATCGTATAATCATTTCATAAACGTTCAAATGCAGAACACAATCAACATGTTTAATCCTGTGATTATTCGCTCAGAAAATGATTATGATATTACAAAAGATAAGTATTCACTTGAAATAGAGCTATATTTTCAAAAATGCAATATTCTTCCTCCACAGATTCATGAAAACAATGGTGCTACCAAGAATATGTTTCCATCAGAGGCTAAATTGCGAAACTTTACATACTCATCAATAATGAATATTGATATACTAATAAAATACCATATTTTAGATACCGAGCAAATGGATAAAAAAATTGTAGTAGAAAAACTCCTTAAAAAAATTAATATTGGACGAATGCCAATTATGGTAAAATCGTCGCCTTGTATGCTTTCTCAAAACAGAAATATTTCTCCTACAATCAGTGGTGAATGTAAAATGGATCCTGGGGGATATTTTATCATTAAGGGTTCTGAAAAGACTGTCCTCGGTCAAGAACGCGTTGCTGAAAACAAAATTTACTGCTTCAATAACAAAAATAAAACAAAGTGGCTACGTAGTGCTGAAATCAAATCAGTTCCTTATAATAAATGTATTTCACCTAAGCAAATTGAGATGCATATTTCGAGTAAAAACAACGGATTTGGCAACGTCATTTATGTAAATATACCGCGTATGAAACAACCTGTTGAATTATTTGTTATCTTCCGTGTTCTTGGAGTGATTAGTGATAAAGATATCTGTAAACATATTGTATTGGATATTGAGGATGAAAATAACAAACACATCCTTGAATTCCTTCGGGCATCCATATTTGAATCAAGCAAGTATATCGATCAAAATAGTTCACTTGAGTATTTTACATCTAATATTTCATATAATACACCATTCAATATTGACAGTGATGTCGCAGATAAAAAAAGAAAGAAATTCGTAAATGATATAATTGAAAGTGATGTTTTGCCCCATTGTAACAATACACAAGAGAAGTTATTCTTCTTAGGATATATGGCAAGGAAGTTAATTCTTACAAGTATGGGTCTTATGCCTTTTGACGATCGTGATTCATACCTAAATAAGCGCATTGAATTGTGCGGAACGCTTATCAATAATCTATTCCGAAATTATTTCAATAAACTTGTTAAAGAAATGCAGAAACAAATCCTTAAGGAGATTAATAATGGTTCTTGGCGGTCAAGTGATGATTACGAAAATATCATCAATCATACTAATATCTATAAAATTATCAAATCAACAACGATTGAGAATGGAATCAACCGTGCCTTATCCACCGGTGATTTCAGCATCAAACAAAGTAATAGTAGCAAGGTTGGTGTAGCCCAAGTATTGAATCGTCTTACATATATTGCGACAGTAAGTCACCTGAGACGTATCAACACACCGCTTGAAAAGAGTGGTGAGTTGATTGAACCACGAAAACTACATAGCACAACATGGGGGTTCTTGTGTCCTGTTGAAACTCCAGAAGGTCAATCAGTAGGTGTAGTGAAAAATATTAGTTACATGTGTCATATTACAATCCCTACAAACAATATTGGTCTTCATAAGTATGTGAATGATTATACAAAGGATTTCAGTAACTCAACATTCGACGAAATTAGTAAATGTGTGAAAGTATTTATTAATGGTGCGTGGATTGGTATTACGAATAACCCAATTGAACTGTATGAATCATTGAAAAATAAAAAATATAGTGGTATCATCAATATTTACACGTCAATTGTATTTGATTATTCTAAAAAAGAAATTCGTATTTGTAATGATGCAGGACGACTGACACGTCCTCTATATAAAGTAAAAAACAATAAAGTGCTGTTGACAAAAGACATTGTCAATAATATTAATGCGAAAGAACTACGATGGAATGATTTGATTACCAATAGCAAACTGGATGAATCAATCATTGAATATATTGACCCGGAAGAGCAAAATTATGCGATGATTGCGATGAAATCCAAACAGAAGGTATTTGACAATTTCAGGTATAATTATAGTCACTGTGAAATTCATCCCAGCACAATGTTTGGTATTCTTGCGTCGTGTGTTCCTTTTCCAGAGCACAATCAGGCACCAAGAAATACGTATCAGTGTGCGATGGGTAAGCAGGCAATTGGAATTTATGCTACAAACTTTGACACACGAATGGATAAAACCACATATATTCTGAATTATCCTACACGTCCTCTTGTTGAAACGCGTGTCATGGATTTCATCAATTTGGATTCAATCCCTTCCGGAACACAGATTCACGTTGCGATTATGACACACGGTGGTTATAATCAGGAAGATAGTGTATTGATTAACAAGGGTTCAATTGACCGTGGGCTATTCCTTGCGACCATTTACCATACTGAAAAGGATGAAGACAAAAACATCATTCGTGACGAAATCATCCGGTGTAAGCCCGATAAAACGGTGACAAAGGGTATCAAATATGGCAATTACGACAAACTGAATAATAATGGATTTATGGAAAAAGACAGTCTTGTTGAAAATAGAGATGTCATCATTTCAAAAGTCGTTCCGATTAAGGAAAATCGCAATGATCCAACGAAACTCATCAAATATGAAGACCAAAGCAAAACTCACCGCACAAACGAAGAATGTTATATTGATAGGAATTACACAAACCGAAATGGAGATGGATATGATTTTGCGAAAGTAAAAATCAGAACTACACGAAAGCCAGTGCTTGGAGATAAAGTATCTAGTAGGCACGGACAGAAGGGTACAGTGGGTAATATCATTCCCGAGTGTGATATGCCATTTTCAAAGGATGGAATTAAGCCCGACATTATCATCAATCCTCATGCAATTCCGTCCAGAATGACAATTGGACAATTGAAAGAAACGCTTCTCGGAAAAGTGCTTTTGGAACTGGGAATGTTTGGTGACGGAACCAGTTTCAGTGAATTGGATATCAAGACGATTTGTAGCGAACTTCAAAAATGCGGATACGAAAGTTACGGCAATGAAGTCCTATACAATGGTATGACCGGAGAACAGCTTGAAATCAACACATTTGTCGGTCCAGTATTTTATCAACGATTGAAACATATGGTAAATGACAAACAACATAGTCGTTCTATTGGGCCAATGGTAAATCTTACACGACAACCGGCGGAAGGTAGGAGTAGGGATGGTGGTTTCAGAGTTGGTGAGATGGAAAGAGATGTTCTTATCGCTCACGGAATGACAAACTTCTGTAAAGACCGTCTATACGATGTAAGTGATAAATACAGCACATATGTATGTAAGCGATGTGGAATGATAGCATCATATAATGATGGGGTTCAAAACAATGTATATCGCGATAACGATGTCAAGATACACTTGTGTCAGATGTGTAATAATACAAGCGATTTTGCGAAAGTAAATATGCCGTATTCATACAAACTGATGTCACAAGAATTACAAACGATTAATATCATCCCTCGTATAATCACACAATAAATAATATGGATATACAATAAATTACATTTTTTACTATATTATGAACAATCACGATATAAATGATATACGTATTCAAAAAGATTTCTCGGGGATTACATTTTCGGAGTTCAAGAAAAGTGATGTAAAACGAGAACTTATTCAATCATTATTATCCGGTAAAATAGAAAAGTCTTGTTATTGGTGTGCTGAATATATTTGTGCAGGACATTATGGTGAGCTATGGGAAATTTTTTTATTCTTCTTTGGAAAGCATATACATATTGGAAATCCCAAAATTATTATTTATTTACAAAAAAGATTTGAGTTATTTAGACAACTCATTGTATCTGCTGACTATATATGCGAACTACATACACGTAATTCTCTAAAAATACGCAGATTATTTGCGGAAATTATATGTGTATTGTGTTTTGCAAAGAAAACACACTCCATAGAAACGCTGAAAATAAAACGACAAGAAGAATTTGATATTACAAATATGCAAGATAATTTACTTGCTGACAGTATTGAATATGTTGGTAAAGTGTATCAAAAAAAGGATCCAAAAGAATTGATGATTCCTTTCAATGAACTGTATTACAATATTATAAAAAAGGATTGTCGTCGTTCTTCATATTGGATTGAATGGTTGTTAGAGTTTGATTTATTGTGTAGAAAGAAAAAACAAAAAGCATTATGTCAAATCCGGTATGATTACGATGTAGATAATAAATATCGTCAAGATATTGTATGGATAATTTGGGATGTTTTCTTCGATCATGTCCAAACAAATGACGACGTATTTCTGAAAAGTGTATTGAACGCACTGAATGATATTTTCTGTATTAAATACACTACCGCATCATGTAAAAAACGACGATTTTTATTATATTTTGCGATTTCATTGCTTACAGAAGATGTAAATCGTCAATCCGAAATTATGCCAAAATCAGAAATATTATCACAAGTGATTGAAAACATTAATACTATATATTCCCAGATAAAGAAAAACGAACACAGTCCAAATACCGATTATTTATTTGCAAATGTAGACAAACAAAGTTCAATTGAGAAATCGTTATTGCAGATGGATATGTTAAATAGTGTTGATATTCAACGCACATAATGTTATTGAAATACATATTTGAATAACATTTACGCAATTACATAATTGAAATTTGAAAATTTAAAAAGAAGAACCGAACGCGCCACCAATCATAGTGTTGGCCGCCATAGGTCCTCCTTGTAATGAAGAACCTAACGAAGGAACTTGTTGTCCTTGTTGTTCTTCTAATTGTTGAGAACGACTTGTTGATTGAGGCGCGGGAGGTCCTCTTGCGTAATAGTCTTCGTCAATTTCGGGTTGCATCATTTGGCGTTGAGAAATGTTGATTTCTTTGCGTTGTTCCATATTTTCCTTCGTGGGTTGAGGTTCCCCATTCCAAATTTCTAAAACACGATCATATAGAATATTTACTTTCATACCTAATTTTGTTTGGACGCTTAACATAATGATCAAGAATGCTAAAACCACGCTGGTGATAGATACGTCTTCATATTTAAATCCACTGTATGTCGGGAAATATGTAACTCCACGATGGATAATTACAATACCTACAAACATTATCATAACTTGAAGTGCAATTTCAACAGTTAATTCCAATGTTGATTTTTCAAAGTCAATATCAGGTATGTAGGTCTGGACTAATTTATTTAAAGCAACTACGGGAATGATTCCCATAAGTGAATATTGGGCGATATTCATAAATTCAGCATTTCCTTCAGGCGTTCCATCAAATACGTGAGTTAAAAATGTTTTTGTTTCACCTCCGTTCATAATGAAATCTGATGTTTCCATATTATAACATTTATTTAGAAAAGAAAATAAAAAAACCATAAGCAATATATTTATAATGAGCGGTTTAGTCGTACAAACACCACACGAAGAACATCAATACTTGAATCTTATCCGTGAGATTATCAATACAGGAACGTGGGAAAATACTCGTAACGGAAAGACAAAAGCTATTTTTGGAGCCCATATGAAATTTTCACTAAAAGATGGGTCTATTCCATTACTAACCACAAAGAAAGTTGCTTGGAAGACGTGTTTTAAAGAATTAACGTGGTTCATAAAGGGCTCCACAAGCAATAAAGAATTAAAAGAAAACGGTGTGAAAATTTGGAATGGAAACGCAAGCAAAGAGTTTCTAGAATCCCGTGGCTTACATTATGAAGAAGATGATTTAGGTCCAGTATACGGACATCAATGGAGACATTTCAATGCGGAATATAGTGACTGTAATGAGGATTATAGCGGTAAAGGCGTAGACCAATTGGCAAATATTATTAAAATGTTGAAAAATAAAGACGAGCTTGGTTCGCGACGTTTACTCATTAGTGCGTGGAATCCGTGTCAAATTGACGAAATGGCATTGCCCCCGTGTCACGTATTAATGCAATTCAACGTCCATCAAGAAAAATATCTTTCTTGTTCCTTATATCAACGAAGTGGGGATGTTGGTTTAGGAGTTCCATTCAATATTGCTTCTTATTCATTCCTTACACATATAATTGCTAAACATTGTGGTTTAGAAGCATATTCCTTCGTTCACTTTATTGGTAACGCGCACATATATGACGACCATGTAGAACAATTAGAAGAACAATGTAAACGGGAACCTAAGGCTTTTCCGCGTCTATATTTATCCAATAAACACGATAATATTGAAAAATATTCGTTACAAGATATTGTATGGATTACACCATATACTCACCATGATGTTATTAAAATGGATATGCGCGTATAATTCGTTCATATATATTTTTTTATTAAAGATATAAATATATACCATTAATTAATTTATAAATGTCAAGTGCTCTTGCTGCCGCAAAAAAACGCCGTGCTTTTGGTGAGCCTACTAATAATATAGTAACATCCAAACAACCCTCTCCTCCTCCTACTCCTAGAACTCAAACTACACAAAGTGATAAACCAATGACGATTAATCAAGCATTCAAAAATATGAGTGACCGTATTAATGTATTAGAAGAACACGCAACTGAAAATACAGGGGTTCCCGAAGAGTTAGTTGAAGAATACGAACAACGATTTGAAATGATTTTAAATGAAATTGTAAATATTAAAGATACTTTAATTAAACTTCAAACATTCTCAATGGAAGTTAACAAGTCATTACACGACCAACGAATCAAACTATTATCAGGAATTGATACACCTCCCAATATTACAGAAATATTTAATATAGAACAAATTTTTGATAACAGTTCTAATATTATTACTCAATTGTCCGAACAAATACAAGATGTAGAATCAGAACAAGACGTCCAAGAAAGCATAAATGATGCTGATAATACAGAAGAATATTTGGAAGAAAATTGAATAAATCGTTTGACTTAATTTTATATACTATAATTGATTGTATATATAATGAATTTGACTATCCAAGACCCTACAAAGCTATATACATTTACGTATATTCTTCAAAATATTAAATCTCTTAATGACTTTGTAGAAATACACTTTAAACCCGATGGACTATACATGCAAACACTTGATAGTTCAAAAATTACTATTGTAGAGTTCAAGTTATCCAATAAATGGTTCGATGGTTATGATTTCGGCGAAAATGTAGCTATGGGCATTAATACCAATATTATATCCAAGATTTTTAGCACTTACCAGAAAGGACATTCTATGACAATTACATATGACCCCGAACAAGGAGATACATTGGATATTGCTTTTACTTGCGAAGACAAAAATGTTTTGAATAAAGAATTCACAATGCCACTTGTAGATCTTGATGAAGAGCAAATGTCTATCCCCGAAAACGAAAGCACCGCACAATTCTCAATTTCCTCTGCGAATTTTGGTAATATTATTAACCAACTGTTTAATTTTGGAGAAAGTATTGAAATCAACTGTAACGAAGAAAATATTGATTTCACATCTAATGGCGATAATGGTTCTATGAAAGTTAAAATTGATATTGATGACCTTAATGAGTTTGCGATTGTTGAAGATTCATCATTAGAACTTAGATATTCACTTCAATATCTCAATAAAATTGCTGTTTATAGCAAAATTTGTAAAAATGTAGAAATCAATCTTACAGAAAATTATCCACTCCAAATTAACTATTATCTTGATGACGAAAATAATGAGAATAATCTTCTCAAACTATTCCTCGCACCTCAATATGATGACTAATGCGTAAAATAACTTAAAGTAAAATAATGTTTAAACGTATATTAATCCAATGCATACACTATTTCATATAATACTTATTTTTTTCTCTATCCTTTTATATTTTCACATTTTGAAACATATTGACTATATACACGCAGTGGATAACAATAATTCATTTTTTATTGAATATAAGAACAATAGAGAACTTCAGCAGTTATGCGATAAAGACAAAATATTGGTTTTTGATAGCCCGTGTAACGTCCTTTATAACGGGATTATACATTTATCCAATAGTGACGATGATAAATCCATTGAAGTCCCATATGACGCATTTACAAAATTAATGTATTGTAAAAAAAATTCTTATTATTTCAGTAATAGTACACCTATTTTTTCCGAACATCAAGAACTATCAAGCTATATACATAATCCAATATCAGTAAATCAACAATGTTTCCTTTTAGGTGGTCCTTGTGGGTATAGCACACCCTATTTATTTCATACTTTTCATCGTAAGTTTTTATTTGTTGCAAGTGGTTCTATTCAATTGAAATTACAACCATTGAGACCACACCATGATATTGATACAAATATAAAAAATTTACAATACAGTGTTGGCAATGTCGACACATCTGATGATGAAACTATTGATTTAAACCCCGGACAAATAGTTTTTATTCCACATAATTACATTTATAAGATGATATATTGCGAACCTATTAATGTTGTATATGATTTAACGTGTCATTCTATAAGTAGTTTATGTGTTAATTTAAAAGACATTATACTTCATAAAATTCAAGCGCGAAATGTATCTATAAAAGATTATGATATAGATGCAGATGGAATGATACAATTAGACAATATTTCAGAACCAGAACCAGAACAAAAAAATGAAGATGTTGTATCTATAGATTATGACAGCAATGATGACCGATAATCCAAATATCAGCGAATGATATATTTTTATCAGAATATATCATATATGGAAGTTATTACACTTATTGTTCTTGCGATTGCGTTATTGGTTCTTGATATTTTCTATATCAATTATGTAATTATCCCGAGTGGTTTTTCAAAAATGATTCAAAGTATCCAAGGTTCGCCAATCCAATTAAATATTTATGGTGCTTTCTTAAGTTATTTGATGATTATAATTGGACTATACCATTTCATTATTTCAAAACAAGGCACAATATTAGATGCGTTCATTCTCGGTTTAGTAATGTATGGAGTATACGATGCGACAAATATTGCAACCATAAAAAAATGGGATCCATACGTAGCGATAATTGATACATTATGGGGTGCAACATTATTTTCTCTCACTACAATGGCAGTATACTCATTCAATAATACCCCCATAATTTTCTATTAATGATATAGTTGTGTGTTGGAAATCGTCACTACATCCTAAACATTTTTCTTGTATTTCTTTACTTTGCTCGTCTGGTTCCAAATCATAATAATTATGGAATTCTTCTTCATCTTCTAACGTTTTGAAACTTACTACTTTTCGTGAAATATCATATGAACCCATATACTTCTCTATACGTTCCTGCCATAATGGTGTTTCTAATACATATTTTAACCAATTATTGGACCAATCTTTGATGTCATATGATACTGGTTCTTGGCACAATACATTAATATTATTTCGGATTTTGTATTTACATACTCCTTTCATTGTTTTCCAATAGTATTTATCATTTCGTTTTGTCGAATATGTACGAATAATATCTTCTTTTTCATCGTGTGTCAAATTTATATAAGTGTTAGAATATTTACACTTCACTTTTGCGTCTTTACATTTTATTTTCTTATCATATTTCTTGATAAATTTACATATTGAATATTTATAATTGATTAGATTACATACAATTTCACCCAATATCCCGTGTTCGCACGGGTGTTCTTTCCAATACTCATATTGTTGGGATATTTCATCTTTAATTACACTTTTTGTAATATACAGTATGTTATATAATTTTATCAAATATTCAAATACTTCCTCCTGAAATCCAGAATAATATAATTCATAACACCAAAATAATGACTCGTCTTTATTTCTATCTAAAAGAGACAGAAATATAGAAGTATCTACTTGAAAATAGTTATATAAATAGCGAGTGAGTATCATAAAATGATTGTATTATATGATATTTTGATAATTTTTATTCATCTTTATTCTCTAATGTATGAATCAATTTTTCGTCCAAACTTAAATATTCAAAGGTATAAAGATATAACTTTATGTAAAACAAAACAAATATGTTTATTGAAAATACCTGTTTTGATTGGGATGAAAGATTAAAAACAGCATATGACGTTCATGATAGTATATTTCAAACATTTCATAGAATTATATTACGTCAAGAATGGAAAGACTATTTCTTCTCTGAAAACTTTGATATTAACGTTTTGTTTGTGGAATTGAAGAATTGTATTGACAATTATTTGGAAGTAATCAAAACAAAAGATATTGATACACAACTCAAGATATTGAATCACTATATCCATCTATATTACGGTAATCGCAACGTATATTATATTAAAACCCGAATTTTTGAATACAGAGAAGCTCTTATACAAATGGAGGTTCCTATAGAAAATATTAAGGAGGATACTGAGCTTAATAAAGTACGTGTTGATTTAATCAAAATCATATCACGCTTTATTCCAATGTCCTCTATTTGAGTAAAACATTCCATACACTCCTGGCATTACATTCAACCCGTTCGGCCATCTACCATTCATTTCTCTATACATTAAACTACCGACGCTCATTCGTTGTTTATTTATTTGTTCTCGTATTCGTAGTTGCCTTTTCCAACACTTTTGAATAAGTCTTAAATAATGTGTTTTAATAATGCAATCGTACACTATTTGATTATTATCTGATTTATAGTGATGAACTTGTATTATATCCATATGGGGGTCTGATACATATACCAACGAATATCCTACCAAAAACATCATTATACTATCAATATGGTATTTGAAAAACGATTTTACATTTACTACATTCAATAATACATACGGATGTTTTGTTGAATATTCATAATTCTTACATAGTCCCAAATGATATGATTTATCATTTCGAACATCATCATAATAATCTTGTTCATCGTAATATATATTGTCCGCTTCAAATGCTTCTTCGCTATCTAAGGACCATATACTACCTTCATCACTTTCACTGGATGAACCATTTATGTTATAATCCATAGTTATGTCATGTATATAATATAATCAAATGTATTTATTATATTATATTTCAATTTTTTATACGTATAGACTTTGATTTGTTACTACATATTTCAAAATTAAACCATCAACCAGTGACAATTTATGAGCGAATTGTATATGTTGTAGTTCAATTGCCATTGAATATAATTCCTTACAAATTGTGGAAATCTTCAATAGTGCTTTACTGAAATCTCCCAAACTAATATCCTTCTCTTCTTTTATTTTCTTCACTATCAAACGACAATCTACTTCTGTTGTTGAATTTACCCATTGTTCGATATATTCATAAATATCATAATTCAGGTTGTTTGTATGAATACCTGTAAATACTTGATATTTGTCTTCAAGAGTGCAATACTCTTCAAATAAATTATGAAACATTTTCATCACATTTTCGCACTTTCCATTTGATACCGGATAATTGTTTTTCATTGTATCTTCTACTTTCACATCACAAAATATAGACAGTATTTGTATAATGTCTTTGGTATTATAATCCTCAAATTGGTTAAGTTCATTCAATATGTGTGCTGTTATAAGCGGCTGTATTTCCTTTACATATGATGCGTGTTTACCCAAATCTGTTAATTCATAACCAATATCTTCATTATTTGAGACATAGTTTTTGTGTCTCATCAGTTCTAACACTTGTGTGCTTTGATATACAATATATTGTTTAGAACTTTCTAATGAATTTTGGATGTTCGCATATTCAGTTTCCATTGTTTGGTATTCGCGCACCTTTTTCATATCCATCTCTATATTTCTATACTGGTCTTTCATTTGTTGAATTTCGCGCTCGCATTGTTTTCGTTTCTTATTTTTCAACATAGGTATTTCGTTATTTTTTTGAATGTATTTTTCACACTCTACTAATGGTGTCTTCAAATATGTCAATTGTGTTTTATAGTTTTCCATTTTCTCACATTGTTTGTTTTCCTTATCTTTCAATGCTTCAATATGTTTATTAATGTCTTTATATATCATCGCATTTTCCGAAAACAAATGAAAATCGCGTCTAATACCAGTGCAAAGCAAATTCAACATCAACCCATAATCAATCTTATACTTTGATACAAGCTTCTGTGGAATACCGCTCATCATTTGCTTATAATCGCGTTCTGTTGGAAGAGGGAATAGATTATTACAATGAACCACGTATCCAATAGTATCTATTCCACGACGACCAGCACGTCCTGCCATTTGCGTATATTCATGTGCCATCAAATAACGTCGCTGTGAGCCATCATATTTAGTGAGACCGCTGAATATTGCTGTTTTGATAGGGCAATCCAAACCTATCGCAAACGACTCGGTAGCAAATAGAACTTTAATATATTTTTTTGAAATCATTATTTCCACTATTTCTCGTAGAATTGGCAACATCCCAGAGTGATGAATACCAATACCTTTTTCCAATAGTGATACAAGTTCGATATACTCGTCAGTTTTCATATATTCTTCGTGATTTGGCATCTTGCGAATAATGGCGTCACATTCCTTTTTTACTGTATATGGGACTTTGCTATCATCTTCTAACAACGGAATTGTAATTTCACGTGCGCACTGTTCTACTTGTTTCCGGGAAAATACGAAACATATACACGGTAACATATGTTTGTTTCTAAGAAATTCCATCAGCTTATTTAGTGTATGTTGGCGCTTCACAAATACCTTTTTATCTTCCATTAGCTTCTTATGCTTTACTATTGTTTGATATCCAGAACTGTTATAACTGCCTTTGTAATCTTGGAGAAGAATCAACTTATTCATTTCGTTTCTGATTTCACGTTTTTTGTCTTCATCGGTCATTCCCTTATAGAGTCCTTCGTTTGTGGTTAAAAAACCGTAATGACCCAGAGGCACAACACGATGGTTAGTAGAACATAAATATACTTCTTTTGATCCATTTGTTTCACACCATTTGGCAAACTCTTGTGGTTGGTCGATAGTTGCTGACAACATAACCATTTGGACGTGTTTGGGTAGCATAAGAATTGTTTTTTCCCAGTTTTGTCCTCGGTGAGCGTCGTTGATATAGTGGACTTCATCAAATACAACACATGCTAGTTCGTTATTCAAGTCCATTTGAAAATCATTTACATTTGATGATTGACTATCATTATTGAATAAACGGTTCATTAGGATTTCCGTTGTCATAATACATACATCTGCTTCGGGATTCGTTTTGATATCTCCTGTAAATAGACCAAATGTGATGTCTGGGTATTTATTTTGGAAATCGTAAAACTTCTGGTTTGATAACGCTTTAATCGGAGATGTATATATTACCTTTTTGCCTTGTTTTACAAAGTGTTGAATCGCGAACTCTGCTGGTAGGGTCTTTCCGGAACCAGTATGTGCTGTAATCAATACGTGTTGTTGGTTTACAATCCCTTCTATTGCGTATTTTTGGAAATCACTTAGTTCGTAAGGAAACATATCAAAATTGTCTTTATATGTTTCTGTTTCATTTGCGTATATTGAGTCACAGATTTTTACCATTACTGTATATGATGTAATGGTTTTATATAGGTTAGATAATATATTGAAGACGATTAAGAAGCAAATTGTTTATGCAGACAAACATAAATTAATGAGTGTTTTATATATTCGTTATTTGTTTATTCTTCTTGAGATAGAATTCAACCGCCAAATAGTTCAACATTTTCGTTAGGTGAATATCGTCTTTGGAGTAGTCCCCACCCATTGTTTCCGTAGCTACCTTCAAATACCACTTGAAATTAGGTGAATCCATATCCTCACATTTATATTTATTGCCATCTTCCCAGTCTTCAAGACAATAATAACTCTTATTATCTATTGTAGATATCATACGACGCATTTGTAATTTTT
>Ga0213868_10001015_pt1 | contig 27162 bp, 52 predicted proteins | sample PICome_9_FD_160087 | JGI IMG/M metagenome (GOLD analysis project Ga0213868, IMG submission 160087) | Coastal seawater microbial communities near Pivers Island, North Carolina, United States - PICO127 | ecosystem: Environmental > Aquatic > Marine > Coastal | place: USA: North Carolina... | reverse complement strand
TACTGTCTTAAAAGCCTCTCAGAAGTACTTAATGGCAGGCAATCAGAATAACTCTACTATGGAGCATCAATACGAGTTAAAAGGATTGTCTCTAGTAGAATCTTGGATTATAGAGGATGAGGTACACGACAAGTCTAGAAAGTATGGTATGGATTTACCTATTGGTACTTGGATGGGTGCAGTCAAAGTTAATAATGATGATGTTTGGGAGAACTATGTAAAGACTGGTAAGGTAAAAGGGTTCTCTATAGAAGGCTACTTTGCTGATAAGATGGAAAGACCACAGGATTCTGTAGGTATGTCTAAGGAGGAGCAAGAGGCTAGTGAAACTATTGAAAAGCTAAAAGCATTATTTAATGATTAAGAACACCTCATACAAAGTACAAGTAGATGTAGATAGTGATGCAATCAGGAATCAATATAACATTGAGGAGGGAGCATTTGTTACTACTGAGTCAGGAGTATGGACTGTCTATAATGGAGAGTGGGTTAAATTATATCCTCAATCAGGTATAGGTTCAGGGTTAGGATGGGCAAGATACGATGACGATGTTTTCACAGAAACAAGCAAACTGACTTTAGCTGATGGTGTTTCTATTGAAATGCCAAACAACGCTGAAAATGTTTATAGAAGTTATAACGGAATAGATTATTATAACGGTACAACAAGAAAGGTATTGGCAGACAATCTAAATGATGTGTATGTAATGACTATTGTCTTTAAGTGTTCTGCACCTAATGCTAATCAGACATATTTAAGACTTCAGTTAGATGCTACAAATGGAACTCCATATGAAAGAGTAGGAGTAGATATACCATTCCCAAAAGGTAATGATGTAGCACACGAGTTCCACCAAGTATTCCAATACTATGCAGACCAACATTTTGTAGACAATGGGTCTAATTGGAAAATAGTAGCAACAGGCGGTGCAGCTCAGATATGGGACATTGTTTACTTTATACAAAAAACACAAAGCTATGCTTAAAGAGGATAAAACACCAAGTAGAACAAGTCCAAAGGGAAGCTCTAGAGGCTGCCTATGTAAAGATGAGAACACCTACTCTAGAAAGTGTTGTGATGGTTCTTTATGGGCTCAAGGAATAGGAAACATATATCGTAAGTCATAAATAAATCTTAAATAAATAAATAATGAGTACACACAAAACAGTTTATAATAAACTATTCTCCAAACAAGAGTTATCTGCTGAGAAGGTAGAGTTAGCTTTAGTAGATGATTTTAAGCAAGAATATACTCAAGCAATAAAAGAAATGGATAAATTAACAACTGACTTTGCTAATCTTGAGACTGAAAAAAATAAACTAGTTCAAAAAATAAAGGCAAATATAAATTCTTTTGAACCTTTAATTAAAAAGAAAAGTGAAATAGAACAAAAAGCCAAAGAGTTAGGTGTTGATATTGACTCAAGAATTAAAGGGTTTAATCCTAGTGATGATATAAAAGCTATGAGAAATATGATTTCTATAATAAATTAAAAACCAAGATATGAACACACAAAAAAATGTTAATCAAAGACTTGCTAAACTATATACTCAAGATATTAAGCAAGAGCTATCCTCTGAAAAGGTAGAGCTGGCTTTGGCACAAGATTTAATAAAAGATGCTGAAATTGCTCAAGGTAAACTAAAAGCATTAATAAATATAGCTTCCAAAAGGGAGTATGATTTTAGAGAACTTGAAAAAAAGGCAAACGAACTTGGTATTCAATTAGACTCTAAATTAATTCAAGCTGGAAAATTTTTCAGGGATTTAGAGCAGAAACTTAGCTAAATAGAGATTGTACATCTTTAAAAATGCAAAATAATAATTATTAACCGTTATATAAATATGAAAAACCCATTAGAGATGCTAAAAGAAATTAAAAGCGTTCTAGGGATTGAATTATCTGAGGAGATTCAAGTAGAGCAATCTACTGAGGAAACAAAGTTAGCTCAAATGACCCTAGAGAATGGTACTATCATTGAAGCAGAAGAATTTGCTCCTGAAGCTGAAGTATTTATCGTAACTGAGGAGGATAAAATTGCCTTACCAGTTGGAGAGTATGCTTTAGAGGATGGAATGGTTCTAGTTGTAGAATCTGAAGGTATCATCAAAGAAATCAAAGAATTAGAGGGAGAAGAAGCTCCTGAAGAAGAAGTAGAAGCTGCTGAGGAGTTAAGCTATGCTACTAAAGAAGAACTAGCTGAGGTTAAATCTATGATTGAAGAAATCAAAGCTATGATTAAGGATAAAGAGGATATGGCTGCACAAACTGCAGAAGTAGAAGCTCAGGTAAAAGAGGAGTTATCATCTACACCTGCTGCTGCTCCATTGAAGCACAATCCTGAGGGGAATGTTGAAACTAAGAAAGTAACATTCGGTCAAAACAGACCACAGTCTATCCAAGACAGAGTATTTGCAAGAATTGCTAACATTAATAAATAAACTTAAAACTAAATAAAAATGGCTACAACTACTAGCATTACAACTACATACGCAGGTCAGTTTGCAAATGAATACATTGCTGCTGCGTTATTATCAGGTGCTACCTTAAACAATGGTGGTATCACAGTTAAACCAAACGTAAAGTACAAAGAAGTAATCAAAAAAGTTGCTACTGATTCAAACGTAATCAAAGACGCATCTTGTGATTTTACTGATACTGCTACAGTTACTTTAACTGAAAGAATCTTACAACCTGAGGAGTTCCAAGTGAACTTAGAATTATGTAAAAAAGACTTCCGTTCTGACTGGGAAGCTGCTCAAATGGGAATGTCTACATATGATAACTTGCCTCCTTCTTTCTCTGACTTCTTAGTTGCACACGTTGCAGGATTAGTTGCTGAGAAAACTGAGCAAAGCATTTGGAGAGGTGTTAATGCTAACACAGGAGAATTTGATGGATTAGTTACTAAAATGTCTGCTGACGCTGATGTAATTGATGTTACAGGAACTACTGTTACTGCTGCTAACGTAATTGACGAGATGGGTAAAGTAGTAGATGCTATCCCTTCTGCATTATACGGAAAAGAGGATTTATATATCTATGTATCTCAAAACGTAGCTAGAGCTTATGTAAGAGCTTTAGGAGGATTTGGAGCTGCAGGATTAGGTGCAAACGGTGTGAACGCTGAGGGAACTCAATGGTGGAACAACGGTGCATTATCTTTTGATGGTGTAAAAATCTTTGTTGCTAACGGATTAGCTGACAACACTATGGTAGCTGCTGAGAAATCTAACTTATTCTTTGGAACTGGTTTATTATCTGACCACAACGAGGTAAAAGTTTTAGATATGGGAGACTTAGATGGTTCTCAAAATGTGAGAGTAATTATGAGATTTACTTCAGGTGTTGAGTACGGTATCGGAAGCGACATCGTTCTTTACTCTTAATAAGTTAAAATAAATAAAATAAGGGGTAGGTAAGTCCATAAAAGACCTGCCTGCCCTTTTTTAATTAATCTAAAAACCTTAAAAATATGTCTTGTTCAATTACAAACGGTAGAGTATTGCCTTGTAAGAGTGCAGTAGGTGGACTTAAAAGCATCTACTTCTCTAACTATGACGCTACCAATATTGCTTCTTTAACACCAACTGCAGGAGAAATCTCTTTCAACGGTTCAGAGGAGTTCTACAAATACGAAATCAAAGGGAACTCTAGTTTAGAGACTGCTATTAACTCATCTAGAGAAAATGGCACTACTTTCTATGAGTCTACTCTTAGTGCTACTTTCACTTTCTTAGACAAAGCAACACAAGAAGAAATCAAATTATTAGCTGCAGGGAGACCTCAGATAGTTATTGAGGATTACAATGGTAACTTTTTCTTAGTAGGTAAAGAACACGGTGCTGAGGTAACTGGTGGTTCTATTGCTACTGGTGCTGCTATGGGAGACCTATCAGGATTCACATTAACACTTACTGCTCAGGAAACTGCACCACCATTCTTTTGTGATGCTGCACCTGCTTTAGCTACTTATACTGCTATTGACCCAACTGCGTAACTAAAATCTAGTTACAATATTTAAGACCCTGCCTTATGGTGGGGTTTTTTTTGCTATATAATACAAAAAGCAAGAAATAATACGTTATATAAGTATGAAACACTTAACCACAAGTACAGATGACCAAACTATCTTGTTTATTCCTAGAGAATATGCAATTAGTGGTACTCTCTTACTAAGAGATGATAGTACAAATACAGAGACTAGTGAGGAGGTAGATTTGGGTAAGTCAGGAGAGTATATGAGCCTTACTCATTCATTTTCTTTAACAGAGGGTAGGTTTTATGATATGAAGGTCTTGGTTTCAGGAAACGTAATATACAGAGACAAGATATTCTGTACAGACCAAGATATAGACCAAGATACAAATGACTACTACTCAGTAAACAAAAATGTTTACATTTCTGAGGACACCTATGATAATGATTACATTATAATATGAAAAGAACAAACAATATAGTTAAGGCTATAAACAAAAACGTGCAGAATAGGAAGCAAGAGGTAAGTATTGTTAATTTAAGTACTTACACTTCTCCTAAAGTATCTGAGGTTAGGGGTAAAGACTATGTATCGTATGGTGCTGACAATAACTACTATCAGTTTCTTATAGACAGATATAATGGTTCTCCTACTAATAATGCTATTATCAATGGAATTTCAGAGATGATATATGGTAAGGGATTAGATGCTACAGATTCTAATAGAAAGCCTGACCAATATGCACAAATGAAAACCTTGTTTACTAAGGACTGTACTAGAAAGCTAGTATATGACCTTAAACTAATGGGAGGATGTGCAATGCAAGTAATCTATTCTAAGGATAGGTCTAAAATTGTACAAGTAGAGCATATGCCTGTAGAGACTCTTAGAGCTGAGAAGTGCAATGAGGATGGAGATATAGAGGCTTACTACTACTTTAAGGATTGGACTAAAATAAAGCCTGCAGATGAGCCTCAGAGAATACCTGCATTTGGGTTCTCTAAAGAAGCTATTGAGATTTTATTTGTAAAGCCTTACAGAGCAGGATTCTATTACTACTCTCCAGTAGACTATCAAGGAGGTTTACAGTACGCTGAGTTAGAAGAAGAAATATCTAACTACCACCTAAACAACATTATGAATGGTCTTGCACCTTCTATGCTTATTAACTTCAATAATGGAGTACCTAATGAGGAGGAGAGACAACTAATAGAAAACAAGATACACCAAAAATTTGCAGGTTCTAGCAACTCAGGGAAGTTTATACTTTCTTTTAATGATAATGCTGAGACTGCTGCTAGTATTGAGCCTGTACAACTATCAGATGCACACCAACAATATCAATTCTTATCTGATGAGAGTTCTAAGAAAATAATGGTAGCTCATAGGGTTGTGTCTCCTATGCTTTTGGGTATTAAAGACTCATCAGGATTAGGAAACAACGCAGAAGAAATAGAGACGGCTTCTACATTAATGGATAACACCGTTATTAGACCATTTCAGACACTTTTGATAGATGCCTTTGACCAAATACTAGCTTATAATAATATCTCCTTAAATCTATACTTTAAGACCTTACAACCGCTAGAGTTTACAGACTTAGATAATGTGGTAGATAAGGAAACTAGAGAAGAAGAAACTGGGGTTAAGATGTCAAGCGACAAACCTAAGGTAGATGCTGAGTTAGCAGATTTTATGACTGACTTTGGAGAGGATGAGAATCTTGACGAGTGGGAGCTTGTAGATGAGAGACCTGTAGATTACGATACAGAGGAAAGTCTTGACAAGATGATTGGATTAGCTTCTACTGGTTCTGCTAGACCTAATGCTAAGAGTGAGCAAGATGGAGAGATAGAGAATCTAAGATTCAAAGTAAGATACCAATACGCTCCTTTACAGACTACTAAAAAGAATGGAGAAAATGTATCTAGAGACTTCTGTAGAAAGATGGTAGCTGCAAAGAAAATATATCGTAAAGAGGATATTCAGCAAATGTCTCAAAGAGCAGTTAATGCAGGATGGGGTTTAAATGGTGCTGATACTTATGATATTTGGCTTTATAAGGGTGGAGGTTCTTGTCATCATTTTTGGATGAGAAAGACTTATATGGCTAAAGGAGTAAATCCTGATGCTACAAACCCTAATGCTGAGATAAGCGTAAACCAAGCAAGAAAAGATGGGTTCAAGCCTGAGACTAATGACAAGAAAGTAGCTACTAGACCTACTGATATGCCTAATAATGGATTTGTAAATAAAAGATAAATGGCAATAGCACTATTCATAACAAGAACAGACTTAGTACGCAATAGCATCCTAGATGGTAATGTAGATACTGACAAGTTCATTCAATTTATAAAAATAGCCCAAGAGATACACGTTAAAAACTATCTAGGTTCTAAGCTCTATGATAAAATATCTGCAGATATAGTAGCAGGAACGCTATCAGGAGACTATTTGACACTAGTAAATAGTTACATTCAGCCTATGCTTATTCACTTTGCTATGGTGGACTATTTGCCGTTTGCTGCTTACTCTATTAAAAATGGAGGTATATATAAGCACACTAGCGAGAACTCAGAAGTAGTATCAAAAGACGAGGTAGATTACTTAGTTTCTAAGGAGAGAGATATTGCTGAATACTATACTAGAAGGTTTATTGACTATATGTCTTTTAACCAGTCTAGCTATCCTGAATATACGTCTAACATAAATGATGATATACACCCTGACCACGATGCGACATTTCAAGGATGGGTATTATAGATATGAAAGCAAGATACAAACCAAAGGACAAGAACTTGACTAAACTAAAGAAATACCTAGAGAAACAAATAAACAAAAAAGAAAAAGATGGCAAATAGTATAGCTTGGGGCAAGGTTTACTGTCATATGGTTACCAATGAAAGTTGGGGAGTGGACATCATATGGAGTGCAAATGCAGTAAACCATTTATCAGCACCACCTTGTTGGAGAATAACTGCAGACAATGGTCACTATACTGCAGACAGTACAATATTAACCGCAGACTTAACTCATAATTAAAAACAAATAAAAAAATGGCACAACAACTAATTAATATCGGAAGCGTTGCTAATGATGGTACAGGAGACCCATTAAGAGATGCTTTTGACAAAGTAAATGACAACTTTACTGAATTATACTCCGATGATATGGGAGATGTAAATTCGGTAACAGGTTCAGGTGGACTAACCGCTTCCCCTACAACAGGGGCAGTAGTAGTAAGTTTGAATGATGATTCTATTACCTATGCTAAATTAGGTACTGAATTTACAACAAGTGCTGGAATTGGTGCTTCTGATGTGAATTTTAGTACTGCACAAGTATTTACTAAGACACTAACTGGAACTACTGCATTTACATATAGCAACGCTCAAGTTGGAATGGTTAAAGATTTAATCATTAACGCTGACGGTAACAGTTTTACATTACCAACAGGAACTAAGATTATAGCAGGAACACCAACCACAGGAATTAACTTTATCCAAGTTGTTGTTACGGCAACAGGCGAGTATTGGACATCAATTTCACAACAACAATAAGATATGAAAGCAATAGAAATAAACGGTAACATTAAAACATTTAGAAGGCTTCCTAACGTATGGGAAGACGAGAACGGTTTACACTTAAACTTTAGAAAAGTAGCTGACCCTACAGAGTTTGGTTTCTACGATGTAGTTACACCACAATACGACAAGTTTAGTGAAAGGCTTTCTGCTATGTACTTTGACGGAGATAAGTTTACTTACGATGTAGTTGCTATTGACTTAGAGGGTACACACGATGTATTAGACGAAGAAGGAAATGTTATTGAAACAAAACCTAACTATGACATTGCAGAGTTAAAAGCAAGCAAGATACAAGCTATTAAAACAGAAGCTGGTAAATTATTATCGCCTACTGATTGGTATGTTACAAGACTTGCTGAAAGAGCAGTTGAGATACCACAAGAAATAGCAGACGAAAGACTTGACATAGTAACAAAGTCAGATACATTTGAAACAGAAATTAACGCATTAACAACAGTAGAAGAAGTATTAAGATACACACACGCATTTTATCCGCAGCCAAGTTTAGATGAAGTTGAACCATTAACTGAATAGTATGAACAATAGATTAATCAAATCAAATGACGCAGGCGGTGGCGGTTGTACTAATACAGTAGATTTATACAACCCATTTCCAGATGGTGGTGGTGTTGCTTTGTATCAATTAAATGGCGATGCTACTGATGTAAGTGGAAACTATGACGGTACTGCAAGTAATGTTACTTATGGTACAGGACAGTTTGGTCAAGCGGGTGTTTTTAATGGTAGTACAAGTGCTATAAATACAACATATACACCAACAGTTGCTAATTTGAGAACTGTAAGTTTATGGTTTAAAGGAGGCACTCAATCAGATTATAAATTTTTATTTACAGTTTCTCCTTATGGAGTAAGCGGTCGCTATTCTTGGGCTTCTGCTATAATGTTATCTGACGGTAGAATTTATGGTGGATACCAAGCTAATAACGGCGGGGCTGTATATATATTAACAAGTAATGATTCTTATGACGACAATAATTGGCATAATCTTGTGCTAATTTTTAATGGTTCTTATGGTACAGGTTCTTTTGTTAAAATGTATATAGATAATGAGGAAATTTTAACTACTCCAAATACTGCTAATAATACTTCATTGTCTACAATAGAAGGAACTTTTAGAATAGGACATACATATTTTCAAAACACTTCACAAGTAGGAAATGTTTTTGACGGCTCAATAGACCAAGTAAGAATATTCAACAGAGCATTAAGACCTTACGAAGTAGAAGCGTTATACACAGAAGAATATTGTACACCTACTATTGTACCAAGTGAGCATTTTAATACTGTTTTATATACAGGGACAAATTCATCGCTTCCAATAACAGGCTTAGGATTTCAACCTGATTTAGTTTGGATAAAAAATAGAACAGGGACTGTTGACCACCATTCTTGGATTGATTCAGTAAGGGGTAAAAATTCACAATTATTTTCTAATTTAACTAATGGAGAAAATACCTTTACAGACCAACTTGACTCTTTTGATTCAGATGGATTTACAGTAGGAACTGGTTTTGTAGGAACAGAAGCAGGTAGGCTTACTAATAAGTCTGGAGAGGAATACGTTGCTTGGAACTTTAAAGCAGGAGGTGCAGCAGTAACAAACACAGACGGTACAATAACAAGTCAAGTATCTGCTAATACAGAAGCAGGGTTTAGTATTGTTAGTTATACAGGAAATGGGGTTAGTGGTGCAACGGTAGGTCACGGTTTAGATGTTGCTCCAAGTGTTATGATTTTTAAAAGAACAAACGCAACTGAATCTTGGAATGTTTGGCACTCATCAATACCTACTAAGGTTGGATTTTTAAATCTTACTGATGCGTTTATTAATTACTCTGTGTTAGGTTCTAATTCAACTCAAATAACTTTAAACAACGGAACAGGACATAATGCTTCCGCTCCTTACATAGCCTACTGTTTCGCAGAAGTAGAAGGCTTTTCATCTTTTGGTTCGTATGTTGGTACAGGAGCAAGTGGTAATACTATTATAACAGGATTTGAGCCTGCTTTTGTTATGATTAAACGTACAGATAGCACGGGTAATTGGTTTATGTTAGATAACAAAAGAGACAACACAAACCCTAATAATTTATTTTTGCTTGCTAACGCATCTGACAGCGAAAAAGACCTTCAAGTTACTGATGCATTAGATTTTGTTAATTTCTTAGAAAATGGTTTTGAGGTATTAAACGGTGGAGCATTTTGTAATGCAAGCGGAGGTTCATACATCTATATGGCATTTGCTGCTGACCCTACAACAGTAGAACCTACTTTAGAAGATAGTTTTAATACTGTTACTTATACAGGGAATGGTGGTACGCAGAGTGTTACAAGTGTAGGATTTCAGCCTGATTTAGTTTGGTTTAAAAACAGAGATACAACAAATTATCATCAATTACTTGATAGTATTAGAGGTGCTGGAAATAGATTGTTTTCAAACATTACTAATGCAGAAAGTTTTGCAAGTGATACTTTACAGTCTTTTGACCCTAATGGTTTTACTGTTGGTAGTGATAATGACGTAAACGGTAGTGGCTACGGAATAGTAGCTTGGTGTTGGAAAGGAGCAGAATTACCTGCTATAAACAGTAACGGTAGTATTCCTTCTGTTGTTAGTGCAAATCCTGCTGCTGGGTTTAGTATTGTTTCTTATACGGCTAATGGAACAGATGGCGCAAGTGTCGGACACGGTTTAGGTTCAGCTCCTAAAATGATTATTTACAAAGGTAGAAATGCTGTTGGAGATTGGATAGTATTAACTACTGCTATTGATGGTTCTGCTGATTATTTATTTTTAAATACTACTGCAGCAAAAGGCGATTATCCTTCAAATTATATACCAACAGATAATTTATTTTATAGCATATCAAGTAGCAGTACTTTGCAATTTATAGCCTACTGCTTTGCAGAGGTTGCAGGATTCAGCAAGTTTGGTAGTTATAGTGGTAATGGTAGTACGCAGTCAATAAACGTAGGTTTTGAACCAGCTTTTGTTATGTTAAAAAGGACAAATGCAACGAGTGATTGGGCTATTGCTGATAACAAAAGAACAGATGGAGAGTTATTAGCAAACAAATCAGATTTTGAAAGAATTGAAAATACTCCTGATTTTGATTCAAATGGATTCACTATGACATCAGTTAGATATAATGGTATAGGCGAGGATTGGATTTATATGGCATTTGCTAATCAATTTTAAATAAAAGGGGGTGTAAAAGCCCCCCATTTAAACTATGGACAATAAAATATCTTTTATAAGTGGGTTTATGTTTACAACCCTATCAACAATAACTATTATGGGTGTAGCACAAGCCGCTATGATTGGTCTTGTCGGTGGTTTCTTTGGTCTATTAGGAAAAGAATTATTCTACCTTTTGAAGAAAAAGATTAATGGGAGAAAATCTGCCTAAATTAAATGACGATGCAGGAATATCTATAAACATAAAATGGCTTATACAGATAGTCATACTTGTTGGTAGTGCAGTATTGTTGTACACTCATTTAGAAGGCAGAATAACAGACACAGAAAACGAGATACAAGGATTAAGATACAATCAAAACAATTATGTATTCCCAGACATTAGAGTACTTGAAGGAGAGATATTAGAGGTTAAGTTAGAAAGGGAAAGAGTAAGAAAAGATTTAAAGAGGATTAACGAAATCATAAAAAAATGAGAAAGTATATAGACTTAGTAGTATTCAAATACATAGAATTAAAACTATGGTTACATAAAAAGAAAAACGGTTCTATTTGGAACAAGTTTGAGTTTGGTTTATTTTGGATGCTTATAATGATTCTAACGAGTATGTTAATTGGTAAAATTCTATGAAATATTTTAAACTTTCTGAGTTTGATAGTCCTGATTTGGTTGGAAGTGGTGAAGCTATGGATAAGGAGTTTTTAAGTAGACTTGACCAAGCACGCTCTCTTGCTGATTGTTCTTTTAGGATTACTAGTGGTTTTAGAACTCTAGAGCATAACAAGAAAGTAGGAGGAGTAGATAACTCATCTCACACTATAGGACACGCTGCAGATATAGCTTGTACAGATAGCGTGAAGCGACATAAGATAATCACATCACTTCTAAAAGTAGGATTTACTAGGATAGGAATAGCTAAGACATTTATACACGTTGATAACGACCCTAATAAGCCTGCTAATGTAACTTGGGTATATGGATAAGAAACCTTTTAAAGACACTAAGCTAGGAAAGATTGTAGGGAAGCTATCAGGAATTTTACCTAAAGATGGTGTTTTAGGCATTGTAAGAGACATTCTAGATGGAGATGATAGTCTGACACCTGAGGATAGAGAAAGGCTCTTAAACGAGTCCCTAGAGGCTTATAGAATAGAAGTAAGCGATAGAGATTCAGCTAGGAATCGTGAAGTAAAGCTAAGACGCTATGGTACTGATTGGATGTTTAATGCAACAGGAATTGTAGGATTACTAGCATTTGCTTTCTTGGTTTATACAGTAGTTACTACACAAGTACCTGAGTCTAACAAAGAAATCTTTATACACCTCTTAGGTATTGTAGAGGGTGTTGCTCTGTCTATATTTGGTTACTATTTTGGTAGTGCTAAAAAAGAGAATAGATAAGTTGTTAATAACTTTCTAGGTTATTATTTTTCTATAATATACAAAAACCCTATTTTTTATTATACTATATATAGTATTATACTATAATATATATTATATTTATATATAATTAATAATAATAATAAACTATATATAGTATTATACTATAGTCAAATTATGAGAGAAGAAATACTAAGAATTGCAGAGGATTATCAGAAAACAGTAGTAGAAAGGATTAACCAACTCTTAGAGTTAGATGCTATTATGTACACGAACTTGGGTTCAGACAGTACTAAGGCTGAGAAGCAAGAAGTAAAAAAAAATTCTAGGATAATCTACAGAGCTATAAAAGACCTAGACTTTGATACTGGTAAGCTACTCTTACAACACCAAGACGGATATTAGATGCCTAAAAAACCAAGCAGAAAGACAATTGTAAACTACCTAGACAAAGTATTCTCTGAATATATCAGGAAGCGATATGCAAAGAATGGTATAGCAGAGTGTGTTACTTGTGGTAAGAAAGACCATTGGAAAAACTTACAAGCAGGACACTTTATGTCTAGAAAGCATTATGCTACTAGATGGGATGAGGAAAACGTAGAAGTCCAATGTATGGCTTGTAATGTTTACCGATATGGAGAGCAATACTTATTTGCTAAACACTTAGGACAAGAGAAAGCTGATGAGCTATTAGCTAAGAGTAGAACTATGGTCAAACTAAAAGACTGGGAATTACAGGATATGATAGAAATTTATAAAAAAAAGTTATTGGAGTTGGAACAATAAGTGTTACATTTGGAGTGTCTGTCTGACATTTGTCTTAAATCTGTAGAAAAGGAGGTACTATTAACTTAGTATCTCTTTTTTTTTATATTATTTTGTGTTATTAAGAATTTTTTATATCTTGCAACCATATTAATCTTAAAAACAGATATTATGACAAATGAACAACTGGCAGGAATCCTGCAAGAAAACATCAAAAACCTAGAGTGGGCAGAGGATTACCACACTAGAAAGCTAGAGGAAACTGAATACCAACTATCTCTATTTAGAAAGGAGCTTAAATCATTAGAGATATGACCTACACAGAGGATTTGATAAGACTATACCAAGCAAGGATAGAATCAATGGCAAGTAGGATAGAAGAATTAGAAGCATTACTAGAAATTAATCAAAATCAATTAGAAAATGAAAACAGGTAAGATTACTAACATAGAGCCTAATGGGACTTTTGAGAGTTATGGTAGCATACTCACTAGAAACAAGGTTACGTTAGCGACAGGCGAGACATTCACGTTTAACTCTAAAGGAGACTTTAAAAAGAACGTAGGAGATGAGATAGAGTTTGAGGTAACTAATGCTCAGTATGGTAATGCCAAGCTGATATACAACCCTAACAGACCTCAACAACAATCAGCACCAGTTAAAAAGACTGATGATGTACAGAAGTTTATTATTAGACAGTCAAGTGTTGCTAGTGCAGTAAACTTTTACAAAGACAAACCATCATCAGAGGATGAGGTATTAGAGTTCGCAGAAAGAATAGTAAATTATATATACAGTTAGTTATGAGTTTTAAAGTAAACGGAAAAATAGACAAGATTTCAGAAATCAAAATCCACGACAATGGAGCTAAGTCATTAGACTTTATCTTAAAGACAGAGGAGCAGTACAACAACCTGTACGTTTTTAATATGTACAAGGGTGCTAACTATGCTGATTCAGTAGATAAGTTTGTACAATACAACAAAGTAGGAGACTTAGTAGCAGTAGAGTTTAACGTAAATTCAAGAGAGTGGCAAGGTAAGTACTTTACTAACCTAACATCTTGGAGAGTAGATAAATTAGATTCTTTACCTAAACAAGAGGCAGTAACTGCTGAGGCATTTGCTCCTGATAGAGAGGATTTACCTTTCTAGAAACTAATGGGGGTAGGGTAACTTATCCCCTTTTTTATTACCTTAGACAAAAAATAACAGACAGATGCTTATAAATTTTGAAGAACAAATAGGAAAACTAAGGAATGTTAGGTCAGGAAAGATTAAGGAGGGTTACAGATTAGACATCCCACAGATAGACCAACACTTTAGATTAAAGAAAGGGAACTTTAACGTAATACTAGGACACGCTAACGTAGGTAAGACTACTGTGATAATGTACCTTATGTTATTGTACTCTAGAAAACATAATATAAGATGGCTAGTATTTAGTGCAGAGAATGAACCTTATGCACTTATTAGAAAACTGGTAGAGTTTATAGAAGCCAAGCCAATTAATAAAATAGAGGATGAGATTTTTGATAAGAGAGTATCTTGGATAAATGAACATTTTAAGTTTATAGAACCTAATGACCTATATACCTACAAACAAGTGCTAGAATTAGCTCAACACGTTAAGAACGCTTGGCACTATGACGGATTGCTTATAGACCCTTACAACTCTCTTATAAAAGATAAGAACGTATTAAAGGGTTTGAGTGGACACGAGTACGATTACCAAGCAACAAGCGAGATGAGAATATTCTGCAAGACTAATAACATAACAATATGGCTTAATACTCACGCAGCTACTGAGGCTTTAAGAAAGAAGCACGGAACTAATCACGAGTATGCAGAGCATCCTATCCCACCTATGGCTAGTGATGTAGAAGGAGGAGGTAAGTTTGTGAATAGAGCTGATGATTTTATAGTGATTCACAGATACATACAACACCCTAGAGATTGGATGTATTCACTCATTCACGTTAGGAAAGTAAAAGATATAGATACAGGAGGTAGACCAACAAGTCTAGACGAACCAATAAGATTAAAAAGCATTATAAATAATGTAGGGTTTGAGGTAAACCACAGAAATATAATAGAGCCTTTTAATGAAAAACAAACAGAAGTACCATTTTAAAAATAATATATGCAAATAGATTTCGGTAGTGTAGGGGTAGATTTACAGATTATACCAATATACGGATTATCAGCAGGAGTGTTATATTACAATCCTAATTTAGAGCCTGACCTAGACGATGTAGACCAAGACGATTTTTACCATCAGATTACAATTATGTGTCTGTTGTTTGGTTTACATATAACGGTATGGAGGTATTAGAGATAATCTTTAAAAAGCATCAAGACTGGTGTGATATAGTGGAATCCTTTGGAGTTAATCCTGACACCGCAGAGGATATAGTGATGGAGATGTACATTAAGATTGACAGGCTAGTCAAAGCAGGAACTGATATAATGTACAATGAACAGGAGGTTAATTACTACTATGTCTACAGAACCCTACAAACCCTATTCTTAGACCTTAAAAGAAAAGAAGCTAAGGTAGAGGTACTAGGATTAGAAGAAATCACAAAAGAGCTACATCAAGAACTACATATAGACTACCAAGTATTATATGATAAGCTCAATAAAGAAATGGAATCTTTGTACTGGTATGATAGAAAGGTATTTGAGATAATAGATTCAGGAGAGAGTTTCCAATCTTTGAGCGACAAAACAAACATAAGTTATTACTCACTTTATAACACCTATAGAAAAGTAAAGAAACACCTTAAAGACTTATTCAAATGAACAGAATTGAAGAACTTATCAAAAATCAGATACACCCAATTACAGGATGGGAGTATAGAAAAGAAAGAGACAAAGCAATAATGCTAAAACAACAACGTAGACGAGAAAAAAGAAAAAAATGGGACTAGGAGACTTAGTAGAAAAGATTACCACCTACACAGGAATTAAGTGGCTTACCAAAAAGATATTTGGAGAGGACTGTGGGTGTGAGGAAAGAAAAAACAAACTTAACAAAATCACAATTAGCAGAGATGGAAGAAGTTAAAATGACCAAACAAGACTACATAGACTGGACAAACTTTAGGAACAACAAAAAGAATACCCTAGCTCCTGAGGAGTTTGAAATGCTATGTCAATTACACGCAGTATATTTCAATCACAGGTTCTACAAACCTTGTACTTGTAATCCTAAAGAGATTAATAGATGGATTACACAACTGAATGAAATATACGAGAATGGATATAAATAAAGTACATAATTTAGAGAAGGCAGTAATACAGATTTTAAACCTAGATGGGTGGGACTTAGATTGGTGTGGTGGTGGTTTTGAACACTATGATGCGGTAGGAGAAACTCCTAAAGGACATCCCTGCGTAGTAGAAATGAAGTTCAGAAAAAAGTACTATGAGACCAAGATGCTAGAGAAACTCAAATATGATAAGCTAATGGATATGCCTGCAGATATGGTCAAGATTTACTTTGTAAACGACCCTAAGGCTAACTATATATTTTGGCTTAATGAGTTAAAGCTAGACCCAACTGAGCAACTATACTGTCCTGATACTACACTATGGACTAAGAGTAGAAGTAATAAAGAAGTATACTTATTAAGAGAGGAACAGGCAACAATAATAAATTTAAACGAATGACAGAAATCAATTACCTAAAGGCAATATTATTATCTCAGTTACTTATTGAGACTATGGACTCACTAAAAGGCAGTAAGTTTTATAAGGAGTCAGTAAAGTATAATGTGAACAGAAGCATCAAAGAGTTAGAGCAGGTATTCAATACCAACTACAATAACATCTATGATAACAACCCTGAGATGACTACTAATGTTTTAAACAAGCTAGAGGACTTGATAAGTAAAATATCTACCTCAACCATTGATGAGCTTGTTATGATAGATGCAGTCATTGATAAGTACCACGAGAACAAAGAGTGGTTTAAGGAACACGGTGAAGCAGAGTTTTTAAAGATAGACTAATGGTATCACAAGCTAGGAGAGATTATTCAAATAAAGTTGGTTTAGATACAGAGGACTTATTTAAAAGTTTAATGGAATCTAGAGGTCATAAAGTAATTAAATCTAGCAAGCAAGATGATATTTATAAGCACATAGATTTCTATGTTAATGGATATGGTATAGATGTAAAAGGTAGTAGGCATTTAGATTGCATATGGTTAGAAACTATAAATGTATTAGGTAATGATGGTTGGCTAAAAGGCAAAGCAGATTTTATAGTGTTTGATGTAGTAGAATTAAAATCTTTTTGTGTTTACAATAGACAAGAACTTTTATTATTTACCAATAATATTACTGAGTTTACAGATAGTAAATATGATTTTTTAAAGATTTATTCTAGAACTAAATGGAATAGAAAAGACCAATTAATTAAGTGCAGATATGATGACATTAAACATCTAGAAGTACAACAAATACAATACTAATGACTTATATTCTATCTACATTGGTATCTATAATGACTATCCTAAAGACTGTAGAGACAAATAATAATCCTGACTCTATAGGAGATGGTGGAAGGTCTTATGGCATCCTACAGATACAGAGAAGCGTTTTAAAGGATGTTAATAGGATTTACGGTACTAATTACTACCACGAGCAGATGTTCTCTGAGAAAGCCTCTGAGGAGGTATTTAAGCTATATATGTGTTATGGCAAAGAAGTATTCTTAAAGAAGCATTGTAGATTCCCTACAGAGGAGGAGTTAGTAAGAATGTGGAATGGTGGGATATATAAAGGGTACACATACCGAGATACTAAAAATTATTATAACAAATACTTAAAGATTAAAAATGAGAGGTAACGCAATACACTATGAGGCTACTGGGGATTATGACATTATAGATGTGTGTAATCACTATAAGCTAAACTTTAACAGAGGCAATGTCATTAAGTACATCGCTAGGGCAGGAAAAAAAGATGACGAGTTACAAGACCTATACAAAGCTAAGGATTATATAGAAAGAGAGATAGCTTATGTAAGAGAACAAAGAAACCAAGAGGCTAACAACATAAAAGAGGGAATAGTAAGTCCTTACAATTATAACTATAAAGAAAGATAGATATGCCATTACCAAAACCAAAATCAGGAGAAACACAGAAAGACTTTATGACTAGATGTATGAGTGATAGTACTATGAATACAGAGTACCCACGCAAAGACCAAAGACTAGCAGTATGCTATACTCAATGGAGAGATAAAAAATAGTACAATGTATTAGGATTATCAAAATTATTTAATATCTTTGTTAAAAATAGACAGATGCACAAAGTAGACAGAAACTTATTAGAGCTGCAGAATAATGCAGATATGCAGATGCTTCTAGAACTTGTTATGAAGTGGACTAAGAAGTCTGATAGTAAAGAGTTAAAGGCTTTTGAGGATGCTTTATTTAGGCAGCTAAGATACATTCAAGCACTAGAGGATGAGAGATTCTCTTTTGATAGGATTATATCTGAGAGTCTAGCTGACAAAGTGAGAGCAGTAGAGAGAGCTAGGAAAGCTGATGAGAGAATAGAGGAACTAGAGAAACAGATTAAGATACTAGAAACAAAAAACAAACTAGGATTATGACAGAAGAACTATTAATAGAACTAGGATTCGTTAAGAATGACTATGATTTCTATTACAACTACACCAAAGGAGATATACTATCGTGTGATAGTGATAAGACAAGGAATGGCAAATGGTATGTGATGTTTAACTTTCCTAACTCACAAGGTGTAGTATCAAACCCTGAAATACTTAAACAATTAATAAATAAGATAGATGAGCAAGATTAGACTGTTAGACGGAAAAGAATGGGACAAACAAGAACTACTAGACAATATGATGTCAGATGAGTTCTACTATGGGTATCTAAGCAAAGCAGCTTTAAGCAGTTCAAGTGCTAAGATGTTAATAGGAAGTCCAAAGACATACACTTATGTTACTAAGTATGGTTCTCCTGAATCACAAGCATTAAGAGACGGATGGTTATTCCACACCGCTATATTAGAACCTGAGGTATTTGATTCACAAGTATTTGTAGATGTAGAATCTAAGAACTCTAAGGCTTACAAGTTAGCCAAAGAGAAACACGGCAAGGTATTTACTAAAAAAGAAAAGAGAGATGCTGAGAGATTAGCTGATGCTTTTTATAAGAATGAGACTGCTAAGGGTTACATCACTAACTGTGAGTTTGAAGTACCTGCAATAGGAGAAGTAATGGGATTCCCATTTAGAGGTAAAGCTGACATACTAGGGAAAGATAGGATTGTAGACCTTAAAACTACAACCGACATACGAGCTTTCAAATACTCTGCTCAAAAGTACTCTTATGATATGCAATGCTATCTATACTGTCAGCTATTTGATAAGACATATGACCAGTTTACATTTATAGCATTAGACAAAGCAAGTCTAGACATAGGTATATACCATTGCTCAGAGGATTTTTATTTAAGTGGAGAACAGAAAGTAAGAAACGCAATAGAAACCTACAAGACATTCTTTATAGATGGTGTAGATATAGATGGATATTATTTAGAAGGAATATTATGATACAGATAACAAACGAGGACAATATGGAATTAATGGCAAGGTATGAGGACAATCATTTTGACTTAGCTATTGTAGACCCGCCTTATGGGATAGGAGAAGATGGTATTAAAAACCACAGTAGAGATAAAGCTGCAAAAGCAACAAGATACACTGCTAAAAATTGGGATAGCAAACCACCAAAAAAACAATACTTTAAAGAACTTAAAAGAGTAAGTAAAAAGCAGATTATTTGGGGTGCTAATCATTTTATTGAAAACATACCAAACGCAAATAGTAGCTGTTGGATTGTTTGGGATAAAGACAATACAGGCGATTTTGCTGATAGTGAATTAGCTTGGACAAGTTTTAAAACATCTGTAAGAAACTTTAAGTGGAGATGGAATGGAATGTTGCAACAAGATATGAAAAATAAAGAGCAAAGGATACACCCAACACAGAAGCCTGTAAAACTTTATGAATGGTTATTAATAAATTATGCTAATAAGGGATACAAGATATTAGACACGCATTTAGGTAGTGGTTCAATAGCAATAGCTTGCCATAATTTAGGATTTGATTTAACGGCTTGTGAATTAGATAAAGATTACTATGAAGCAGCGACTAAGAGACTAGCACAACACCAAGCACAATTAACAATGTTTTAAACCAAGAGGAGATATGAAGAAAATACAAGACGCTATAGAAGTAGCAAGAGAACTAGAAGAACTATCAGGACTAAGTCCATTTAGACACACAAGACAAAGAGAGTACATAGATGTAAGAGCAACTCTAACATTCTTACTCTATAATAATCTAAACTTTACTCTAGCGGAGTTGTCAAGATTCTATAAATCAAACGGCAAGCCATATGACCACGCTACTGCCTTACACGCTTTAAAGAACTTTGAAACCTATAGGAGATATAATAGTAACATAGACAAATGGTTAGAAACTTTCCAAGATACTAACCCACATACTAAGATGCAAAAGTCTATGATAAAACAAAACCTAAACTACCTAAGTCCTAATAACATTAAGAGGCTAAATAAAATAGTAACAATGATGTATGAAAGAGATAAACAAGCAGAGGTATCGGTTTAATTAACAATACGTTATATAATAAAACCTAACAAAACTAACAAAATGAAAGACAAAGAGGTATTCATAAAATCTTATAAAGTCTCTAGAACAATATCAGAGGCTTGTGAATCTGCTAACATATCAAGATACACTTTCTATGAATGGAAAAAGAATGATGAGGAGTTTGCTCAAAGGATAGTAGAGATAGATGAGGCTAGAATAGACTATGTAGAAAACAAGCTATTTGAAAACATAGATGCTAATAAAACAAATGAGATTTTATTCTATTTAAAAACCAAAGGCAAGAATAGAGGCTATGTAGAAAGACAGGAGCATCAGATAGATGGAGGTTATCCAACTAAAATAGAAATTGAAATAATAAACCCTAATGAGGATTCAAACCAATAAGGTATATAGTAGTTTAATAAATAACAATCATAAGATTATAGCACATCAGGGTGGTACTAGGTCAGGAAAGACTTATAACATCCTTTTGTGGATTATATTTGACTACTGTGCAAGACACGAGGGAAAGACAATAACAATCTGTAGAAAGACCTTCCCATCTCTTAGAGCTACAGTAATGAGAGATTTCTTAGACATCCTTAAAAAGCATAACATCTACTCAGAAGCAGACCACAATAAGTCTAACTCTGAATACAATCTAAAGAACAACCTAATAGAGTTTATTAGCTTAGACATACCTCAGAAGGTAAGAGGTCGTAAAAGACAATTACTTTTTATTAATGAGGCTAATGAGATAAACAAAGAGGACTGGCAACAACTTATATTTAGAACAGAGGAACAAGTCATACTAGATTACAACCCTTCAGACGAGTATCACTTTATTTATGATGAGGTGCTAACTAGACAGGATTGTGATTTCTATATCACTACTTACAAAGACAATCCATTCTTAGACCCTAACATCAGAACAGAGATTGAGAGGCTAAAAGAAACAGATGAGACTTACTGGCAGATATATGGTCTAGGACAAAAAGGAGTATCTAAGGCAACTATCTTTAGTTTCTCAGAGGGTAAGATACCTGACTCAGCTCAGTTTTTATCTTATGGTATGGACTTTGGATATACTAATGACCCAACAACTTTAGTAGAGGTCTATAGAGACCAAGACACGCTATATGCTAAAGAATTACTCTACAGAACCCATATGACTACCCAAGATATAAATAAGTTTCTTAGAGAGGCTAATATCAATGGAGTGATATATTGTGATAGTGCAGAGCCTAGATTGATAGATGAGCTTAGGAGGATGGGTAACCAAGTAAGAGCAACTATAAAAGGCAGGGATTCTATCCAAGCAGGAATAGATGTACTAAGGAGATACAAGCTAAAAATAGAGGGAGACCATTTTATCCAAGAGATGAGAAACTATAAGTGGACTGAGGATAAGACTGGCAAGCTGACCAACATACCAATAGATAAAAACAACCACCTAATAGATGCTTTCAGATATGCAACTTACAATGTACTAAGCAAGCCTAACTATGGAAAATATGCTATTAGATAAAAGTAATGTAGATATACTCTTAGGTCTTATAAGTGCTGCACTTATCTATGCCTTTGCTTATTGGTATTATAGAAAAGAATAAAAAAAAGTTATTAAATAATTTGCATAAGTCAAATGTGTATATTACTTTTAACCCATAATTAAAAACAGACAGACTATGAGTACAATACAAATTAACATTGATGACATTTTACTAGAAGTAGAATACGAGTTTGACGAGGGAGAAGAAGGTGGATACTTTGAACCATCTAGTCCAGACTCTATAGAGATTATCTCAACTACATTAGATGGTCATAAAACAGACATCACAGATTTACTATCACAATACGTTATTAATAGAATAGAAGATAAAATATACCATTATGAGAAATTGGCTTAAGAAAGACCCTGAGAATTTATATTACTTTATATCCTTTGTCATACTGTTTGGAGCTGCAGCAGTATGCTTAATGACCCTAGCAGCTATGTTTGAATAATAAGTAAGTTTAGTTAGTATGAAAGAGGCACTCAGAAATGGGTGTCTTTTTTTGTACCTTTAACTAAAATGCCTTAAAAAATACGTTATATAGATATGAAAGTAGAGATTACAATACCTGACTCTTTATCAGAGGTTACTTTAGACCAGTATCAGAGGTATCTTAAAATACAAGACAATAACCAAGATGAGAAGTTTCTAGCTTCTAAGATGATAGAGATATTCTGTGGAGTAAAGCTATCAGATACTCTTAAAATGAAGTACGCTGATGTGGATGGTATCTGCAATATATTGGTGGATATGTTCAATGAGAAACCTCAGCTTGTAACTAAGTTCAAAATGAAAGGTGTAGAGTATGGATTTATACCTAAGCTAGATGATATTAGTCTAGGAGAGTACATTGACTTAGATGCGTTCTTAGGAGACTGGGAAAATATGCACAGAGCTATGGCAGTTCTATATAGACCAATAGAGAGCAAATATGGAGACAAATACTCTATAGTGGACTATGAAGCAGGAGATGGAGAAGTAATGAAGGATATGCCATTAGATGCAGTCATCAGTTCCATTATTTTTTTTTACCATTTAGGGATAGACTTATCACAAGCTATGATGAACTATTTGGAGGAGCAGGAGGAGACGAGTTTAGTGCAATATCTCAATTCGGAAGCAAGTGGGGTTGGTATCAATCAGTTTACGCACTCGCTCAAGGAGATATTAGACGATTTGAAGATATCACTAAATTAAGTGTACATAAATGTTTTATGATGCTATCCTTTGAGAAAGAGAAAGCAGAGATAGAAGCAAACAGACTAAAAAGCAAAATGAAATGAACACATCAATAAGAGGATTCTACTTACTAACAGACACCATTAAAGACACGCTACTAAGTGATGTCAATGTCAATACTGTAACCACAGGAGACTTAACAGAAGTAGACCTAAGTAAGCAGACTATCTTTCCTTTGTCTCATATGATAGTTAATAGTGTAACCTCATCAGAGAACACGCTGACATTTAACATCAGTATCTTGGCTATGGATATAGTAGACCAGTCTAAAGAAAGAGAGACAGATATATTTGTAGGTAATGACAATGAGCAAGATGTGCTAAACACTCAACTATCTGTTCTTAACAAGGTTATTCAGAAACTAAGAATCGGACAGTTATACAGAGAGAAGTACCAAGTACTAGGAGACGCTTCATTAGAGCCATTTAGAGATAGGTTTGAGAACCAAGTAGCAGGATGGGCAGCTACATTTGATGTAATAATAGAGAATGATATAAATGTCTGCTAGTTTTAAACAAACACAATCAGCTCTTAATGCTTTTGCTAAATATGTTATTCAGCAATCTAGGAGCAATTTGTCTAAGCAGAAAAAGAATGTCTCTAGTGATTTGTATGGTAGCTTAGGATATGATTTGAATGTTAGTCCTAACTCATTCTCTTTAGAGTTCTATATGCTACCTTATGGAGAGTTTATAGACAAAGGAGTAAGTGGTACTAAGAAGCGATATAACACCATATACGAGTACACTAATAAGAAGCCACCTATGCAACCATTAATGGAATGGGCAAAGGCTAGGAATATAAGACTAAGAGACGAGAAAGGAAAATACAAGAAAGGAAACTATAGAACAATAGGGTTTATATTACAGAGGAGTATATATGAGAAAGGCATCAAGCCTTCTTTGTTTTTTACTAAGCCTTTTGAGAAAGCATTTGATAATCTACCAACTGAGCTTATAGAGAAGTTTGGATTAGACATAGATAATTTATTAGAATTTACGACATAATGAGAAAAATAAACGTACGCAGTCCTTACTACATTGAAGTTAATGAAGTGCAAAAGCCTACATTGTATTACGCTTTACAAAAGTGTAGTGATTCAAGTACAGGCTATGTGAGTGAGCAAGAGGTGGGAGATTTCTCCCCTACATTAGAAAACAATGACAGAGTTCAGGATGCAAGCCTAAATGAATATACAGTAGTTGGTAGAGTAGATATAACTCAGGGTACTTATACCTCAGTAGGTTTAATATCTGATACAGGAGAAGTTGGATGCGTAATACCACCTGCAGACCTTTTTTATAAGTTAATCAAATGTACTGACCCTAACTCAAATACTACTTTTTTATCTTTTCAAAAAACTACTGATACTACTTTAGAGGATGGTCAAAGAGTAGAATTTGGAGGAGATTACTATACAGTAAGTGGAGAAGCTGAAGCCTCTGAGGGTACTAAAATAGGTTATGTAAATATAATACGTGGAGAGACAGGATGTCCTGTTATAATACCACCTATTGCACCTCAGACTGAGCAAGTGAATTGTGGAGATACTGTAAACGTAGGTACTGATGTAGGAGTTGTAACATACCAAGTCAATACACCTGAGACAGGAGTGTTTAGTGTGGATATAAGTGGTAGCGAAGTTCCTGCTAAATTTACTTTAAAATGGAATGGTAATGAAGCAACAACAAATTATATAGGTCATAATGCGTTTGACCAAGACTTGCTAGATGCAGGAGTTCCAATAGGAGAAATAGCGACAGGCAACCCTAGTACTAAAGCAAGTAATTCAGTACAAATAACAAAAGCAACACAAAATCCTGAATTAGTGGAGTTAATAGTAGATGCTCCATTGGTTAATGATAATTATTCTTTAGATTTTAATTGCCCTGTTCCTGCTCCTATACAGATAATACCAACAACACAAATAAATGTATGGTTTGATGATTCAGGCTCTATGGGAAGCACGTTGCCGTATCTTCAAAATATGGTACAAAATGAATTAAAAGATTGCTTAATACAGTTTTATGGCAATGACGAAGCTGCTTATAATAAATTTGTATCAGTTAGGGAATATGGTGGTATATCTAGTAACAACCCTCTTTATTATCAATTTAATGAAAGATTCCCTGTTGTGATGTCTTGGCAGCCTGATATTGTAGATGCGACTAATTGTATAAACTTAGTTTTTCAAGATGAGGTCGGAGGAACATATCAATTTGGTAATACTACAAACGCAAGTTATATAACTCAAAGTTGGATAGGCGATATGTATTTATTTAAAAATATTATTAATACCAATAGCACAGGATATGTTACTCCTGTATTATTTCAAATAGCTACACCAACTTACGTAACAGCTTTTGGGCAATTCCTAGATGTTATTGAAAATGGAACTGGTGCGTATTCTCCTAGTGAAAACAATCTTTTAGATATGGCAGGAAAGTATATTATTAAAAGAAATATACTACCAGCTAATATAACCCCTAATTACTACAGAGACCAGATAATACAAGTATTTAACGAGTTAGGATTTAGTATAACTTGTCCTTAAAAAATAGAATATGGCAAATTTAGTTAGTGCAACTTTAAGACTATGGGTATATACAGGAAACTATGGTACAAACGAACCAACGAATCCTACTTATACTCTATTTAAAGAAAAATCCTCTAGTCAGGATATTATAGTATTTGAGATAGGGGAATTAGTCAAGGATTATGTAGATATAATTTATACAGGAGACTATTATAATATTCAACAAAATGCTTGGGTACGTTGGGAGGTTATACGGACATATGACGATGATACAACAGATAGAGACTTAGTAGGTGAGGGAATTGCATTCTCAGGCTATGGGTACTTTCAAGATGCGATTAACCCTGAGTTAAGTCAAGACTTGTTACAAAGCAATACTAAGATATATCATAATTGTAATGAGCCTTTAAATATTCCAATACTTACTGGAGCAAATGGCGTTTTTAAAGTAGAGTATTTTGATGGTGCTAATTTAATTTCTGAAACTACATTCGGTAATGAGATAGAAAAGCTATCAGTAGATACTACGGAATATAGAGCAAGTACTACTGCTTTAAAAGCAGATATGACATTCTTAAAAAATGCAAGCAGTAATGTAGTTGTAAATCCTACAGCTCCTAGTCAGCCATATAATAAAGTAGTATTAACTACTACAAATGGTACAGTTATAACATTAGAGATATTCTGTATCTGCGAGCCAAAATATACTCCTTATAAAGTTGCTTTTGTAAACAAGTTCGGAGTAATACAAGACCTTTGGTTCTTTAAAAAGAGAACAGATAATGTAGCTATAAGCAAAGAGGAGTATAAAGAGAATACCTTACAGACTACAAGTGTAGTTAATTACTCTCTGAATGAAGCTACTAAGATTCCATATAACTTTAAAACTCAAAAGTCATTTACAATGAATACAGGATTTGTAGATGAGCAGTTAAATGAAGTGATACAACAGTTACTATTAACGGAACACGCTTGGATTCACGAGGATGGAGAAGTTACACCAATAGTACCTAAGACAAGTTCCTTAGCATACAAAACAAGTCTTAATGATAAGCTAATTAATTTCACAGTAGAATTTGACTACGCATTTAACGAGGTAAACCTAATCAGATAAATGAACATAATTCAGTTATACATACAGGGTCAAAGAATGGACTTATTTGCTGATGAGACTATTAGTGTAACAAGTTCTATTCAAAACTCTAGAGATATAGGTAAGATATTTACAGACTTTAGAC
>Ga0213868_10001014_pt1 | contig 27189 bp, 35 predicted proteins | sample PICome_9_FD_160087 | JGI IMG/M metagenome (GOLD analysis project Ga0213868, IMG submission 160087) | Coastal seawater microbial communities near Pivers Island, North Carolina, United States - PICO127 | ecosystem: Environmental > Aquatic > Marine > Coastal | place: USA: North Carolina... | reverse complement strand
AATATAAATTATGATGGGACTAGTAGATAAATTAATTGGCCCTGTGTCAACTATCTTAGACAAGTTTGTAGAAGATAAAGATCAACGCGCTATGTTGGCACATGAGATAGCGACTATGAGTGAACGTCATGCTCAAGAAACTATAACAGCCCAACTAGAAATTAATAAAACTGAAGCTGCCCATTCTAGTTTATTTGTAGCAGGATGGAGACCCAGTATTGGATGGGCTTGTTGTTTAGGAATGGTAGGTAATTTTCTTATTATTCCTTTTGCTAACTTTGGATTAGCATTAGCTGAAAAAGATATAGTTGTACCCTTAATTGATTTACAAACTATGATGCCAGTGCTTTTAGGTATGCTTGGGTTAGGCGGTATGCGAACTGTAGAAAAACTTAAAGGTGTTCAAAGAGAGAAATAATTATGGCTAGGAAAAGAGCATACAAAAAAAGAGCAGACTATCGTAAGGGTGGTAGGGTTACTTATCAGCTAGGCGGTATAAATGCAACTGCAAATGTACCTACTAAAGAATTTACTCAAGCAGATGTAGATCAAGCTGTAGCCGATCTTAATGCAGGAACACGTACAGCTGCTGATCTTGCACAAGAGTATGGTGTATCTCCGGATTATGTTACTCAAAATTTAGCAGCTATTAATGCTCAAAATGCTCCTGCCATACCTGCAGCTATAGCAGCTATTCCTGCTGATGGTAGATATACACCTCAAGAAACTCAACAAGTAGCAGATGCTATAAATAGTGGAGCAATGACTTCAGCACAAGCTGCTGAACAATTCGGAGCTACAGCTGCTCAAGTAGAAGCAGAGTTAGCGCAAATGAATCAAAGAGCGCAAGGTATTACACCTACTGGTCCTAATCCTTTTCCACAAGGAGTTCAAGCTGCTACTAGACCTACGTTATTAAATAGAGCGCAACAAAAACAAATGGGTGGTGTTGATGTTGCAACTAAAGCAGATGGAACAAGAGCAGCAGGATCATTTATATCTAACTATGAAAGAGTTGATCCTAATTTATTATTTGATGATAGAGTAACATCTACTTTAAATACGGATTCAGGTATAACTGCTAATACAGCCATTCAAAAATTAGATGAGTTTAAAGATTTAAAACCTCCTACAGGAGTAGGTGATGCAGAATTTATAGCAGCAAAAGCTCAAGTTACTAAAGCAGCTGAAGCAGGAACTGTAACTCCTGAAAACTTTACTGCATCATTAGTTAATCTTTTAAATACTCCTCAGTATGCTCAAAATAGAAATAGACCCCCTATTACAGTTGATGAAGTTAATTTAAGTGAAAGAACACAGGCAGCGCAGTTTAGTGCAGATCAGCTTAAAACTGGGTTAGGTCAAAGAACAACAGACGTAGGTTTATCTGATACTTCTTTTATACAAAAAGTAGACCCAAGAGATAAAGTAAGTCTTTCGCCAAGTAAAGAAGCTGAGAAACAAACTAGAGAAGCTATCACAGGTACAGCTGCTAGTAGTGATGCAGCTAAGATTACAGACACTATAGACTATACTGCTTACAAGCGTAGAGAAGTAACAGGTGTTGCAGCTAAAGATGCAGCTGTTCAATTTACAGCACAGGTAGCTAACATACCTACTAATCTAGCTAGGACGCTAGTAGAAGATCCTGCTAAAGTAGAAGCACAAATAGATAAAGAAGCTCCTGAAGTAATAGCAGCAGTAGCAGCACTGCCTCCAGAAGCTTTAGTATCTTCACAGATGGAAACACTTTTAGCAGGTATGGAGTCTGGAGCTATACCTACATGGGCTAAACCTGCTTACGATGCTGTTAATCAAAACATGGCACAAAGAGGAATAGACGCTTCTACAGTAGGTAGAGATGCTTTGTTTAATGCTATTATTCAAAGTGCTATACCTATAGCGCAAAGCAATGCACAAGCTTTACAGACTAGAGCAGCACAAAATCTTTCTAATGAACAACAAGCTAATTTACAAAGATCACAATTAGACGCTACTAGAAAAATAAATAATTTAGCAAACCAACAGACAGCAGCATCTCAGTCAGCACAGTTTGCACAGAATTTAAATACTCTTCAAAGTCAATTTAATCAAGAAAGAGATACGTTGTCTGCTACACAGCAACAACAAATTAGAGTTCAAAATCTACAAAACCAACAAAGAACTGCAGAACTAAATGCTCAGAATGAAGCAGCATCTAAATCTCAAAACTTAGGTAATGCACAGCAAATAGAATTAGCTAATTTAGAAATAAAGAATCAGACTGAGCAACAGAACATGACTGCTGAGAATCAAGAGCGTCTTGTAGAAATGCAAGTAGCTGCTGATTTCTTATCTAAGAATGCAGGGTTCGCGCAACAAATGGAACTTGCTAATCTTTCTAACGATCAACAAACACGGTTAGCTAATCTTACTGCACAGAATCAAACAGGTAGTGAAAATCTATCTGCAGCACAGCAAACAGAACTAGCAAATTTAAATGCTAGAATGCAGACTAATATTACATCTGCTAATATTGCACAGCAAATGAATGTAGCTTTGTTAAATGCTGATCAACAACGTGCTGTTGAAAATGCTTCAACAGTAGCTAGAATGGACTTAACAAAGTTTAATGATGCTCAACAAGTAGAGTTAGCTAATAGTAAGTTTATGCAAACTGCTACTCTTACAGATTTTAATGCTAGACAACAATCTGTAATGCAAGACGCAACTGCTCTTGCTAGTCTAGATTTAGCAACAGCAGATCAAAATACTAAACTAGCTATTACTCAAGCGCAGAATTTTTTAAGCAGAGATATGGCTAATTTAAGTAATGAACAACAAGCATTAATACTTGATACACAAGTAGAACAACAACGTTTGTTATCTAATCAAGCGTCTACTAATGCAGCTAGACAATTTAATGCAACATCTGATAATCAAGTAAATCAATTTAATGCTAGTCTAGCTTCACAAATTGAACAATTTAATTCTACACAAGCAAATGCTATGGCTCAATTTAATACTAGTGAAACAAATAGAGCATCAGCAGTAAACGCAGGTAATGCTATAGATGCTTCTAAATTTAATAATCAAATTAAAGTACAGGTCGATACTTTTAATGAGCAATATGATTTACAACGTGAGCAATGGAATGCTGCTAATGCACAAGCAATAGAGCAGTCTAATATCCAATGGCGTAGACAAGCTAATACTATTGATACTGCAGCTACTAATGCTACGAATCAAGAAAATGCAGCTAAAGCTTTTCAAATCTCAGCAGCCGATCAGAATTTTATATGGCAAGAACTTAGAGATGAAGCAGCCTATCTAAGACAAGCATACGAAAATGATGAACAAAGAACAACTACTCTTTATGCTACAGCAATTTCTAATGATGTAGGCGGTAAAGGTGTAGATGGCATAAGTCCAATTCTTGATCTTATTAATAATAAAGTAATAATTTAGGAGCAGATAATGGGGTTTTTTAGTAAAGTATTTAGAGGCGTTAAAAAAGTCTTTAAAAAAATTGGCAAGGGAATAAAGAAAGTTGTAACAGGCGTTGGCAAATTTATGGATAAAATTGGCATTGTCGGTCAGATAGCTTTAATGTTTACTCCTTTAGGGCCAATGGTCGGTTCTCTATTTAAAGGAATAGGCGGTGTAGCTGCTAAAGCTTTAACTGCTATGGGGCCGATAGGTTCTTCAATACTTAAAGGCGCACAGTTTGTAGTAGGAAAAGCAGGTAAATTTATTACAACAGGTAAGAATGCTTTTGGAACTATTACAGAAGGTATAGGAAGTTTTGTAAAAGAATTTACTAAAACAGGTTTAAATAAATTAGGTTTAGATCCTACTAAATTTGGATTTGCAGAGGTAGGCTCTAAAAGTTTTAGCGAAGCTTGGGGTAAAGTAACTACTGATATAACTAATAATGCAAGTCAAATTCTAGATCCTTTTAAATCTAGTGTAACTGCAAGTTCAAATACAACACTGAAGAGTTTGTCAGAAACTTCTTATAATTCTATAGAAGACATTCAAAGAATGAATCCAACAATAAAAGATTGGAATAGTATTGATGGTCAAGTTATAAATTTAGATATGGATAATATAGCACAATATACAGGTACTGATTTTATTGGAGATTTAAAAGCTACTGTACCAGAAAATACTACAGGAAGTTTATTACGTCAATATAAAAATGATCCTGTTGTTGGTTCAATGACTAAAGAATCTGCTGCTGATTTTATGGAAGTTTATAACTCTCAAGTACCTTCTCCACTAACAGAAACAAGTAGTTTCTTAGATACAAAAGTAGGTGGGTTTGCAAAAGATGTAGCTATTGGTGGGGCAACAAATATAGCTACACAAAGTTTAATGAGTGCCGTAGCAGGTGATCCTCCTGAAGCTCCTAATTATGGCTATGCTGTAAATGCAGGAACTGTACAAGTTACTGGAGCAGGAGGCGCAGTAGATTACGGCATAGGCGGTAGCCAAATGTTAACAGCTGCTATGCGACCACAACAAGCTACAGGACTATATGATGGTTCTAATACTTATGCTGCTAATTTAAAAGCATACTATAATTTATAAAGGAATTATATAATGGCGATGCAACCAACAGACACTCCTATTAAGTCTACAGTTTCTTTAAATAGACCTATTCCCGGACAAGGGTTGACTAACGATCCTGACAGCCCTTATCCGTGGGAAAAAGCTCCAGAGTTTGTAGACTTAGATAAGAGTCTTAAATATTTATTAGAGATAATAACTCAAAAAGAAGCATATGCATCTCTAATAAGTATGATGGATGATGGTGTGCCTTTAATGGAAATAACTCAAGTATTATTATTTCAAGGGTTTACAGAAGGTAAATGGAATCCTGATTTAATGATGATCTTAGCAGAGCCATTATGCTATATGCTATTAGCACTTGCTGAAAGAGCAGATATAGATGCTGTAATTTATGATGGTGAAAACGAAGATCAAAATCCTGAAATGTTTAATGTAGAAATGCAAAAAGATAAATTTGAAAAATTAAGTAATGCTGCTAAGAAAAATAGTATTCCATCAGGAGTACTGCCTGTTGATATACAAGAAAAAATAGAAGATATAGAAGTGTCTAGTTTATTAGCACAGCCTGAACAAGATGTTGATGTTGATAATAATAGTTTATTAGGAAGGAATTAAAATGAGCAAAGCAACAGAATTAGGATCAAGTTTACTTTCTCAAAAACGAGCAAGAGATGACAGGTTTAGAAACCGACAAGAATCTTTTCAGAAAAGAAGAGCTTGGACTGAGTTGCTTTTACCGCCTGTTATAGATGCAGGTACAAGAGCTATAGCTGAAAGTGCATTAAGTAAAGACAGAGAAATGTTTGCTACTGATCCTAATGCTATGGCTGCTTCTTCTACTTTTGAATTAGCAAATAAAAATGCTGAAGAAGTATTACGAATTAAAAAAGCCATTGACGCTACAGGAGGTACTGCCAGTGAGTATATTTATAATCAACAGTATCCTTCTTTTTTAGCTAGAGCAGAAGCAGAATTACAATCAAGAAATGATGGTTCTTATAAACTTATAGGAGAAGTAGGTCCATTTAAAGCTTCAGTACAAAAAGAATTACAAGAGTTATCTTCTTTATGGGGCGCAAGATTTGATGAGGCTTATAATGCTTTACAAGGAACAGGCACAGCAGAAGAACGAGCAGCTAGGCTTTCAGAACTTTCTAACACTGTAAACCCTAAAAGATTTGGTGATCTTGTATTTCAAAAAGCAAGAAGCGCATTTGGTGGTAGAAGCAGAGAAGAATTAGAAGACAAAGCTATGCAAGATTTAATGAACAGTCCTCTATATAAAAACAATAATAAATTTAATACTCTTGCAGATGTATTTAATAAAGAAAGAAATTTAATTTCTGCTTATGATATGTCAGGGCTTACTGAAGAAGATTTAGGAGGCGAGGATTTTAAGACAGACGATGATAGAATGTTTATTACAGAACAAGAGATGACTAAATATATAGGAACAGACGGTCTATTAGTTCTTCAAAAGAAGACTACTAAAACACATAGAAACACAGGTGAAGTAGAAGTAACATTTGGTGCAAAAGAAGTTACAACTTTTGAAGATCCAAACGAGACTCCAGAAATGAGAGTAGCAGCAACAATTAAAGCACTTCCAGATTTATTAGACATGGCAAATCAACAATTAAATCGTGATGCTTATGGTGCATTAATGAAAGAAGCAGGTGAAGATAACATTAAATTTACAAATTTTAGAAGTGTAGCAGAGTATAATGCTTTTGGAGAATTGCTAAAAAATAAAATGGTTGAAAATAAAAACCTAAGAGATCCTGCAAAAGAAGCTGCAATAAACGCTTTCTGGGCTAGAGCAAGTACTACCTTTGTAGAAATTGACGCTATAATAGCTACTATGAGTGATGATCCAAATGAAAAAACGGAAGCAGTAACAAGACTAAATGAAAATCTTGCAGAAATGTTTAAATTGCAAAATGCTTTTTCAGGATCAGTCAGATCTTTTATGAGTAATTCTGATACAGTAGGTTGGGATGATTAAGGAAAACTAATGGCAACTAGAGAAGTAAAATTACCTAACGGTAAAACATATACTGGTGTTCCTGAAGATGTGTCAGATGCTCAAGCATGGGAAAAATATCAAGAAAAGTATCCTGATACTCTTAATGAAAATAAAGATGAATATCAAAGCGGTTCTGCTCCAGTAGTTGTTTCTAAAACAGAAGTAGATGAAGTACCACTTAGTTTAAAAGGACCGACTTATGAAAAAGATCCTGACTATTTAAGAAATGTTAAAATAGATGTAGGCAGAATATTTGCTGACACTAAAGCTGACCTTGCTAATTTAACAAAATATGGAGTTACTCAACTTGGAGAAGCTGTAGGTGCTATAAGTAGTGAACAAAAAGAAATATTGCAAAGTCCTGAAATGTCTTCTTTTGTTAAAAAGAAAGCAGCCGAGCCAATCGCTAGAGTTATAAACGAAGATGTTAGATCTTTGTACGATCCTGAAACTGGTAACATTCATACAATGGATACTGGTATAGGCATGGCAGCAGAGTTTGGGACTTACTTAGTTGGAGGCGTTAAAGTCTTTAAAAACCTACCTGATTTATTAGCTAGTTCTAAAACGTGGCGTAACAATTTTTTAAAAAGTACAGCTACAGGTATAATAGTAGATCAAGGATTAACCGATCCAGATCAAAGTATAAGTAACGTAGTAGAAACTGCATTAGGTGAAGAAGCAGCTAAAGAATGGGAAAACTTTTTATTCTTAGCAACAGATCAAGATGATACTGAATCTTTAAAAAGATTAAAGCTTATGGGCGAAGGCGCAACAATTGGTGCATTAGTAGATGTAATAGGTGGTGCTAATAGTTTTAGAAAGTTTATAAAAAATAAATTTAATAAAACTCCAGACAGACTTACAAAAGAAGATAAAGGCACAGCACTTGTTACTTTCTTTAAAGAAAAAAAGGAAGTAGTTAAAGGTAATGAGGGGTGGAAAGAAAACTATTCTGATAGAAGTGATAATATATTAGAAGAAGCCTCTTCTATTAGGAACTTAAAAGAAGATTCAAATTTAAGATATAGTGAAACTCCTGAAGGCGAAGCACAAATAAAAATGCAACAGGGCAGTGGTCTTAATAGAATATTTAATACTTTATTTACTTCTAGAGGTTACTGGACACCCAGAGCTTTTGATGCATTTAATGATTCTAAATATGCACAAAGAGCTACAGTTAATGAAGCAGAAGTTATTTCTAGAAATTTAAATAAACTAATAAATAATTTAAGCGATCAAGATCCTGATGTTTTAAAAAGAGTAAGTAAAGCTTTTACAGAAAAACTAGACAGCCCCTCTAATAGTTTTTTAAATCAAATAGAAAACATTGCTAAAAATTATGATCTTCCAGAGGAATTAGCTTCTCAAGTTTTAGAAGGTAGAAATTTTTTAGATCAGTTATCAGATAGATTAGCTAAATCATCTATGGTAGATGGCGATTTAAAAACTATAATAGAAGATAATATGGGATCTTATATTAGAAGATCATTTAGACTTTTTGAAGATCCAATTTATAAACCTTCTGATGAAGTTAAAGATGAGGCTATAGATTTTATAGCTAAAAGATACATGAACGAAGGAGAGCTACCTGATCTTGCAAGACAAAAAGCTAAATTAGATGTCAACGCTATATTAGATAAAGGAGATAATGTAGGACTAGATTATATAGCTAATGTTCAAAAATTAAATAATAATATTTTTAAAGGTAAAGAAGATATACCTGTAGCTATAAGAAAATTAATGGGTGAAATAGAAAATGCAGATGAATCTTTTTTAATTTCTGCACAAAAAATGTCTAAGTTTTCTGAAGACTCTAGATTCTATGATAATCTTTTAAGGCTTGGAGAAAATAAATATATATTTAGAGTTGCTAAATCTCCTGCATCAGACAACCTACCCGACACGCAAGTTGTTCCTTCTGTAGAATCTAAAGTAACAATAACAAAAGATAGTAATGAAGTAATATTTGATACAGATGTATACAATACACCTATATCTGGCACAGGTTCTCAATTAGATTTTGCTAAGAATAATCAATATGAATATTACACAACACCAGAAATAGCTGCGTCACTAAAACAAGAACAAGGTACTATTTCATTTAATGTTAAAGGTAGTATGCTTGGTAATTTTGTAGATGGTACAGCTAGGAATTTTTTATCTTTTAAAGGATTTTCTCAAAAAGCTAAAACTGTCTATAGTCTCCCCACACAATCAAGAAATATTCTTGGAGGTTTACAATTTGGTCCTGCCAATGGTATCAATCCTTTTGGTAAGGGGGCTGTTCAAACATTTAAAAGTTTAAAAAATCAAACTTCTCAAAGTGATGAAGCTTTAAATGAAGTATATCAAGAATATCAAAGATTAGGAATAATTAATACAAACGCTACCATCAATGAATTTAGAGCTTTGTTAGATTCAGGAATGGATGCGGATCAAAATATATTAGTAACAGTTAATGATAAATTAAGAGGTTATGGATTACCTAAAGATAAAGTTAAAGCAGTAACAGATGTTACAGATGATTGGGTTGCAAAACCTGCAGAAGCATTTTATTTAGGAGTAGATGATTATTTTAAAGTAGTAAATTATAACTCAGAGTTATCTACTTTACAAAAAGCTTTTCCTGATACAGATTTAGAAACATTAAAAATTGAAGCAGCTAGAAAAATTAGAGCTACTTTACCTAATTATGATTTTGTTCCTCCGGGAATTAAAGCTTTACGATACATGCCTTTTGGTAGTTTTGTATCTTTCCCTGCTGAAATAGTAAGGACAAGTGCTAATATTTATAGAGAAGCATTTAAAGAAATGGCATCTGGAAATAGTCAATTACAAAAAAGAGGAGCCAAACGATTTGCAGGAAGAACAGCTACAGCAGGAATGTGGTATGGGGCGCAAGAAGCACTATCAAAATTGTATGGCTTTACTACTGAACAATTAGACGCTATACAAACAGCAGATGAAACACCGTGGTCAACTGTATCTCCTAGATTACCATTTATAATGGACGATAAAATATACACTATAGATACTCAGTTTTTAAATTCTTACGAAACTGTAAACGCTCCTTTTGAATTATTATATGAAGAAGTACAAAATGCAAAGTTAAGAGGAGATGACTTAGATAAAGCAATAGTAAAGGCTACTTTTACTGCTTTAGGAGATCTTATTAGTCCTTATGTAGATCAACCTATTTTTACACAGGCTCTTAGTGATGTAGGATATGCATTAATGTCCTCCGATGGTAGAACTCCAAGAGGTAAAGAACTATTTAATCAAGGTACTCCTTTTGAAGATAAACTTCAACAAGGTATATATCATGTATTTGAATCTTTTGTTCCTACAGGAATAAATATACAAAACCTTTTAGAATCAGATGCAATGCTTGAAGTTCCTAATCGTAATACAGGTAAAGTAAAGCCTACTAATTTAGAACTTATCGCTACCTTTATGGGTATTCGTGCTACAGAACTTGATCCAGAAGTAAGTTTTGGATATAGGGTTTCTGAATTTAATGGTAAAAATAATGATGTTAAAAGACTTTCTTTTAATTATCAAAATACACCTGAAGAAATTGTAGAAGATTATATTAATATAGAAAAAGCAAGGTATAGAAACGCACAAGATTTTTACCGTCAATTTCTAGCTACTAAAGAATTAATTGGATTAGGTAAAACATTAATGGTATTAGAAGAAAGAGGAGTTAGTAAAGACGTAATGTCTTCTTTAGTTTCAGGAAAATATTATAATCCTCAACAGCCTTTAACAGATATTAATATAGTTAATTTATTTAAGAAAACTCCTTTTGATAAAGATTCTAAATTAAATAGTGTAGGTAAGTTATCTACAGCTTTAATGAATGAATACACAAAAATGTTAAATACTAATTTATATTTTAATAAAGAAGAAAAAGAAAACACACCAAAAGAAGATGAGCCTATAGATTTAAAACTAGCTAAAGGAGGAGAAGTATACAACGTACCTCAAGCCCCAGTAGAACCTGATGAACGTATAGATAAAATGACAGGGCTACCATATGATCAACAGGCAGGGGACGCTTTTACAGATCAAGAAGATAGAGTTTTTAGATACCCCTTTGCAGGAGGTGGTTTAAAAAGTAAAGTAAAAAGTGCATTGGCGACTTTAATAGGTCGTGGCACTAAGCAACAATTAGAAACATTTATAGAAGCAGTAAATTTTAATAATGAACTAGTAGATAAAGGTGTACTGGGAGAAAATAAACAACTTAAATTTGCTGAGTGGGAATTAGAAAAAAATGATGAAGGAAGCTTTGTACCTAAAAAGAATGAGCAAGGACGAAGTGTACCTAAAAGATTTTTAACTGAAGAAGAAGTTAGAAAATTTGACAGGAATGATATATCACTAGGTATCTCTGGAGATGAAGAAGCCTTTAATGCAATTCAACATGCATTGTTAGGTTATGATAATGCTTATTTTAGAACTCCTCTTATTCAAGGCAGAGAAATTTTTTCAGCAAAAAATCAAATAGTAGGAGGCAGAGATCCTAACTCAGAACATACAGATAGATTTAATAATCGCATGGGCATAACAGCTAATAGAGAAGGTTTATCTAGAGATCAATTTAAAAGTAGGATTGAAAACAGGTTAGGACCAGAAGGAACTAATTTAAGATTTAAAAATAAGATCCCTATAGAAAGAGGATATGATCTTGTTACAAATATAAATGATGTGCCTCCAGACTTTATATCTAAAGCAATGGATTACATAACTAAACCAGAACTTAAACAAGATAGAGTAGAACGTAATCAAGGCGGTAGGATACTAAGAAGTTTACAAAGGAATTATTAATGAAATACTTTACTAAAGATGAGCTTAAATGTACCCACTGTGGTACTGAAGGCATAGACAATTCTTTTATGAATAAGATAGAAATACTTCGTGAAGAGTTAGGGTTTCCTTTCCCTGTAAATAGTGCTTACCGTTGCCCAGAACACCCCATAGAAGCTCGTAAGAAAGCAGCAGGGTCACATTCTACAGGACATGCGATAGATATAGGAGTCTCTGGAGAACGCGCATACGCTCTTATAGAAGCTGCTGTAAAGTCTGGAGAGTTTAAAGGCATAGGTATAAATCAAAAAGGGAGTAGTAGGTTTATACATTTAGATGACATAGAAGATTCCCCCGAAAGACCACGCCCTTTTATATGGAGTTATTAAGAGTAATTAATATAATAATTTACTCATCATAATAATAACTAAGTAAAAAATTAAATAGTTTACTCATAGGATAATACAATGAAAAAGACTTTATTAGCTATTTGTATATCAATCGCATCAGTATCTCAAGCTGATGTTACTTATGTAGATGACGTAGCAGATATTATAAATAATAACTGTGTTGTGTGTCATCGTCAGGGTGGCATAGGTCCAATGCAGTTTGAAACATATGAGCAGGTACGTCCGTGGAGTCCTTTAATACAGATTAAAGTAGCCAATCGTGAGATGCCTCCCTATGCTTATGATAAAGAAATAGGTATACAGGAACTGCATGGCGATTGGAGATTAGAACAAGAAGAGATAGATACAATAGTAGAATGGGTTAATACTGGCTCAGAGTACGGCAATAGAGATGTAGCTCTAGCACCTTTGGTACTACCAGATCCTAGTCAGTGGAACTTCTATGAAGACTTAGGAGAGCCTACAGTGGTTATCCCCTCTACGCCTATAGATATACCTGCTAGTGGAAATGATTTGTGGCATAAACATAATGTGCCAAGTGGTTTAGCAGAGGACAGATGCATTAAAGCTATTCAAGTTAAGCCAAGAGGCGAGGCTAAGAGTGTGGTACACCATGCTAATAGTAGTGTTATTTTAAATGGTGAAAGATTTGGTATGCTCACAGAGTATGCTATGGGTAAGTGGGGTGAGGTAGTACCGGAGGGCGTGTGTCGTACTATACCTGCAAATGCAGAGATAGCATGGGACATTCATATGTTCCCCGGAGGTCTTGGAGCAATGGCTCCAGAATCTGTTATTGAGAATAACATCGTAGATATAGGCATGTGGTTATATTCTCCAGAGGAATCTGAAGAACTTAAATACAAACAAGACTTAAAGCTGTATAGAATAAGCGACCAAGACGATATAGTTATTCCCCCTAATGGGTACTTAATGACACAAGGCTTTCATTCTTTTGATCATCCTGTACGGATAGATTCTTGGCAACCTCACGGTCATCTTAGAATGAATGCAGCTTCCTTTGAAATATTCTATCCTGAAACTGGACGCACAGAACAAGTCAGTCAGGTATCTAACTGGAGCGCAACGTGGCATCACAGTCATATATATGAGCCAGACTTTGCACCGCTTCTTCCAACAGGGGCAGTCTTAGTATTGAAGCAATGGTATGACAACACAAAAGAAAATCCAAACAACCCCGACTCTGACATGTGGGTTGTTGGTGGTAGTAGAACAGGCGATGAGATGACCCACGCTTGGATTGCTGTGACACATCTTGATGATAATAAATATCAAGAACTTTTAAACGAACGAAACAATAGAAGGATGATAGCCAAAGAATGAAATATCTAGGATTAATGTCAATGTTATTAATTACAAGTTGTGGCGGTACTCGACTATCTTTAAGTTTACAACAACATCCTGAATGGAATTGGACAGATCAAGCAGTGTTCACACAGAATGTAAGGATGTGTAGGTATGCAGATACTTGTGCTGCAGAGCAATTGTTTATCAGATAACTAGGGGACAGTAATGATTGAAGTGACAGTAGCCATAGCTGCTGCTAGTCGTGCTGTGTCGCTTATCAAAAAAGGTATACAAGTAGGTAAGGATACCTCAGAACTAAGCACTCAATTCGCACAATTCTTTGATGCTAAAGACAAGATTGATACTGCAAAGACAGAATCGGAGAACGCTCCGTTAGGTAAAAAAGTATTTGCTGCACAATCCGTAGAAGCATATGCATTAGAAGTAGCACTAGCAGAACATAAAGCTAAAGATTTAGAAAAACAATTAAGAGAACTCTTTGTTTACTCAGGGCAGGGAGATGTATACAAAACAATGATGAGGGCTAGACAAGCAGAACGTCAACGTAGATTAGAAATAGCGAAAGCGTTAGCAGCAAGAAAAAAATTTATATTTGATACATGTTTAATAGTTACTATTATTGCAACAGGCGTGAGTATAATAGCTGCTTTATTATATTACATATTTTAATAACTAGAGGTACAACTTATGATAGCCCTTTACACTGAAGATCAATTATCAGCAGCATTTCAAATATACGTTCGTGTACATGCTTCTCACGAAATGGACGCAGTAGACTACGAAACCTTCAGAGACATATTTGAACATCAGTTTATGGCAATGGCTAAAACAGATGAATTATTTAACGGAGAAGGGACTACGCATTAACAATGAACGCTAAGAAATTAGAACTACAATCTAAGTATGAACAGTTTGATCTTAATAGAGATGGGACTGTAACTGATGATGAGATAGATCGCGCTAAAGAAATGATTGACCTAGAGTTAAGAGAAGAAAAATCAGAGGCTCAAAAGTTAATGGCGTGGTTAGCTATAATTGTAATGACAGTAACAACTATTGTACTCTTTACTCCGTTAATACCAGACAGTAGAGTTAATGCACTATCTGATTTATTAGGTCTATTTTATTTTTCATTATGTGGTATTGTTGGTACTTACATGGGCGCGACAGCTTTCATGCATAAGCCTAGTAAATAGTACTCTGCACTTCTTTTTCTAATAAGTTGTGTAGACCCTCTAGTTTTAGAGAGCCTTCCTTAACAACCTTTTTTATAATTGGTATCTCATCTGTTGGAAATATTCTTTCTATATCTTCAAACGGTAAGTGTGAATACTCAGATATAATATTACCATCCCTTGCTAAGAACACCCTGAATGAAATTAAGTTACCTTCTTGTCTGTTGTCCATACTGCCTCCTCAGTCCTCAACTCCCAGACTTTTAAATTGGACACTATCTAGGTTGCCCTTTATACCTCCCTTCATATAAGTAGTAGCCCTGCCTTCAAAGAAGTTTTGATGCTCTACTCCCAGTACATCGTCTAACCAATTAAGAGGATTATCTTTTACTCCAAAGTTAGGTTTTAAACCTAGCTGTAGTAAACGCCTGTCAGCTATATATCTTATATATTGTTTCATCTCATGTTTAGATAAGCCTTGTATATCACCCATCTCAAATACTAAATCTAAAAACTTATCCTCTAGTTTTACCATCTCTCTACAGACTTGATAGATTTCTTTCTTAAACTCATCTGTCCATAGGTGTAAGTTTTCTTTTATAAATTCTCTAAACAGCTTTGTCATTGCCTCAACGTGCATAGACTCATCACGTATACTATAAGTAACTATCTGTCCCATGCCTTTCATCTTACCAAAGCGAGGGAAGTTTAAAAGAATTACAAAGCTACTGAAGAGTTGTAACCCCTCAGTAAAGGCAGAGTATACAGCTAGATTCTTAGCAATAGATTCTTTGTCACTAAGTTTAAGAGGGACATTAGTTATGTACTCATGCTTCTCTGCCATAGCTTCGTACTCAGAGAAAGCTTTGTATTCTACGTCAGGCATCCCTACTGTATCAAGCAACAAACTATAAGCGTGTTGATGGATAGACTCCATGTTAGCGAATGAAGACATCATCATCCTAGACTCTGGCTTTTTAAATACACGCATGTACTTGTCTATGTAACCGGAAGCTACATCAACATCCGACTGAGTAAACAATCTAAAAATCTGAGTCAGCATATTCTTTTCTGAGTCGCTCATTTCTTGCCAATCTTTTACATCATTATGTAAAGGTACATCTTCCGGTAGCCATATCATTTGATTCTGTTGCACATAGTAATCAAACATCCACGGATAATCAAAAGGCTTATAATAATCTCTAGTTCCTAACAAACTCATTGTTCTTGCTCCTTGGTTATTTCGTATTCCCAGTACTCTACGATCATCCCCTTTGGTACGACCATAATAGAATTTACATACTCTTTATATTTCTCACTATGAAATATATCTGTTGAAAGAATAACTTCATTCTCATTATCTGCTACTAGGTAGCCCACTGTAGAACGCATAATAGGTTTAGACTTCTTGGCTTCACTGATAAGTATATCTTCAGTGTCCACCCAAGCATCTCCCCATTTTACTTCTACAACTTTATCCCTCACAACTTATACATCCTTCATCTTCTAAGTTGATCTTAGGTATCTTTATATTAACATTCTCAGTGTTACGTGCTGCATCAGATCTTAAATAATAAAGAGACTTTAGTTTGTGCATACCTGCCCAGTGTACATCATTTAAGTACTGTAAGAAATCATTATGTGTATCTTGATCTGATTCTATGGGAGGAGGTTTGAAAAATAAATTTACACTTTGACTCTGACAAATATATTTCTGACGCATAGAAGCATGTTCTATAATCCATATCTGATTTATCTCTGGTGCAGTTTTAAATATTTCTTTTTGATCATCAGTCAATATATCTAAGTGCTGCACTGAGCCTTCATGTGCTGCGATGTCCTTCCATACCTCATCACGTTTCTTTTGAGTAGGCAGAAGCTCAAATAATAAATCATCTAGATATTTATTTTTAACTTTAAAACTTCCGGTCAGTGTTTTGTGTGTGTATACATTAGCCCTGATAGGCTCTATAGAAGGGCTTGTACCCCCACATATAATAGAACTAGAAGCGTTAGGAGCCACAGCAAGTAAGTGAGCGTTACGTTTATTACTACCCTTCATGTCTGGGGCTTCACCTCTTTCTTCTGCTAGTCGCTTAGATGCTAACTCTGCTCTATCTTTAATTAAAGAAAAAGATTTATTATTAAAAGAAGAAGCATACATACTTTCAAAAGCAATGTTATTTTTCTGCAGATAACTATGAAAACCCATAGCTCCTAAGCCTATAGACCGTTCTCTCATGGCTGAGTAGGCTGCTCTTTTATAACCTTCTTGACCTGCTACTGAATCAATAAAGTTTTCTAATACATTATCTAGCATCGTTACAAGATCACTAATAAAGTTTTCATCTTGCGACCAATCATCATAGTACTCTAAGTTTACACTAGATAAGCAGCAAACGGCTGTCCTATCTTCATTAGTAGGTAAGGTTATTTCAGAGCAAAGGTTACTCTGCTTTATTTCTAAACCTAATTTCTTTTGTTCAGGGGGCAGAGCATCATTACAAGTATCAATGTTTACTATGTAAGGCTCTCCAGTTTCCATTCTAGTTTGTATTATTTGGAACCATAAATCTCTAGCCTGTACTATCTTTACTGCGGTGTTGGTCTTAGGATCTATAAGTCTCCATTCTAAATTTTCTTCTACAGAATTTAAGAACTCATTAGTTATATTGATTCCGTTGTGGAGGTTTAAACATTTTCTATTTAAGTCTCCTCCTGTAGTCTTACGCATGTTTATAAATTCTTCTACTTCTGGATGAGATATATCTAAGTATGCTGCATAGCTACCGCGCCTAGTAATGCCTTGATTAAAAGCTAACATCTGGGAATCTACTACGTGCATGAAAGGGATAGATCCAGTAGACCTACTGCCGTTAGAAGTATCCACCCCATTGCTACGAACACTACCCCAATATCCACCAATGCCTCCACCTCCACTTGCAAGCCATATGTTCTCATCATAATGGCTAGATAAACCATCCCTAGAATCAGGTACGTAATTGAGAAAGCAGCTGATAGGTAAACCGCGAGAGGTTCCCCCGTTAGAAAGTATAGGAGTACTGAAGCTAAACCAGTGCTGACTAGCGTAGTTGTAAAGTCTCTGTCCAAGATCGAAATCAATATGTCCCTTATAAGTAGAACCAAAAATACTGGCCCTTGCAAAAGCTTGTTGAGCATGGGTTTCTCCTTCCCACAAGTATCTGTCTATAATAGTTTGCTTACTAAAATTATTTAATGTCACATCCTTATCGTAATCAATATGAATACCTAAGTATGGCTGCACTCCAATTTTATCAGTCATTAATATTCTTTCCTATTTCTTGTATAAGTTTCTGAAGATACCACTGGGCTTTCTTTAAATCTTTTATTTTATCTTTGTATCTGTATCGCCATACATATTTTATTACATTACCACGCAAGTAACCTACGTACTCTTCTTCAGTTGAAGCTGCTTCTATAGCTTCAATGCATTCTACCTTGCCATTATTATAATGTACTGGATGATTAACATCATCTTTTTTTAAACTTAAAGGTTTATTTTCATCAAACCCTTTGCCTAGCCTATAATTATTAGCTACACTACTCCATTCTTCAGGTGTTGCATCATCAATGCTCATAGTATCTCCTATTCACTTTCAATATTTAAAGTATTATCTTTACGATAATTTATATCAACCCACTCACTAGGTAAAGAATCTTCACTGTACCATTTAAAGTTGTTAGCAGAAGCCCACTCACCATGACTTCTTTTAGTACCATCCTTTCTGCGTTTAGCTTGTGGCATTGGAGAAGATGGGTTGGCAAACAAAAAGACTAGCTCCGTGTTAGGAGGTAATGCTTTGTTAATCCAGATGTATTTACTGTACTCAGCAAAATCCCAGAACCTACCTTTAGCTTCTAAAAGAATTATTTGATTACCCATTATCCTAACGAAGTCAGGCTCGTACACATGCTCTATTATATAAGCTACTTCTTTAGTATGATGCTTCCATTCTTTTAGCAATCCCTTGTGTAGATCATGTTCCCAATTAGAATCATAGCTAGGAGGGACATTCTTTTCTTTAGGCCGTTTAACTCTAGGTTTTCTAAAGCCCTTACGAATTGTTTTTTTCAATGTCTTTTAACCTCACTGTGGCTACATCTACATGGGTTCTTCGCACTAGAGCTTTTACTTTTTTAACTGTCCACTTAAAAGAGTAAGCACTTAATCTTAATTGATTGTTAGCAAAAAGATGTGTTTGTTTTGAAAGATAAGAAAGTATATTTTTTTCGTTGACATTCTTAGATTCTTCTTCGGACACCAACGACTTAAACCATTCAACTAAAATAACTTTAGATTGTTTCCGTATCTGCTTGCAAGTTTTTAAATTCATGGTCTACCTCCTGTACTTTAGGATCGACTACAACTTTTGTTAAGAAAGAAAAACCTTTTGAATATTGAAATACTCGCAAGCCTTTTCCATTATTAGAATCCTTATAGCATTTAAATTTATGAGGACACCAAGCACAGTTCTTATGTATTTTTTCATTACCCTTTACTCCATCAGGTACAGTATCATAACAGTAGTCTACAGGCGGTGTCTTGTTTTCAAGAGCAATCTTTAAATTTTTTATTTTGTTTTTTATATTAGGCTTGTCTAAATCTTCGGGCTGATAAAAACATAACTCACCATTTTCTTTATTGATAACTAGTAGTCCTCCATTACTAGTACCTTCTGATTCTTCGTACCCTGCAAGCTGTCCTAAGTATCCAAAGGGATCATCATCTCTTAGTGTTCCGTTTTTAAATTTATTGAATGCAAAACCAGACGCAGTTTTTATATCAACAACTTCATCATCTATGATGCAGTCTATGTGTCCAGTTATACTGTCAACCACAACTTGTTTTTGTTCTCCTGTTACATCATGTCCAGATAGAACAACAAAAAGTTTAACTAGTTCTTCTAGCATATGACCATAGAGAAACTTAATCTGAGTAGGAGAATTAGTTTTAAAAGATTCTTTGTCTGTGGCTTGGCTATCAAACCACAAACGTCTAGCAGGTTTGCCTACATTAGACATCCGTATAGAAAAATTAGAATCTCTTTTAGTTGGGTTAGCCCAAGAGCGCATTACATCTTTCATAGCTTCACCAAAGTTTTCTATCTGTTGTTCAGATATATCCAGAGGCTTGCCATCTGATAAAGGTTCTAAGGTTTTATATATATCTTCAACTAAAGTATTCATTTTCTATGCTTCACAAATCTACATTTGCGACTCTCTGAATTGTAATGTAAGTACTGTACGTCCAACTCTTTTTGTAAGGGAGTCTTTGCTGCAAGCCTACCATCTTTATATGACTTAACATCAATCAATTTTATTTCTCCTTTAGGACACATAGCTACAATATCCACTGGACCAGTACAGCCACAGTTTTTAAAGACATGATACCCATTATCCCATAGCCATGTAATAGCATAATGTTCTCCTAAATCTCCTACTCTATTTGGATCGTGTTTAATCTTCATTTAGCACAAGCCTCCCAAAGAATACAACTTTTATTGTATTTAGTTTTACCTCTTTTACCGCTGTCTTTTATTAATAAATTATTAGCAAGCTCAGTAACCCTCGGTCTTATACTAATAAAAGGTTTGTTAAGTTTATCTGCTATCTCATCTGCACCTAGAGGTAAAGAAGATGCTAACAAAATATTTAAAACTTGTTGCCGTAATGTTAATTTGTTTTCAATACTATCTTGTGCTGCTTTAAAACTAGTGTCTGTATTTTGAGAACCTATTCCTTCTGTATTATAACCCATAACTTTTCTCCTTATTAATGTGTTTCACTCCAGTTATTTCCTACATGATATTCACCATCTAAAGGACACTTCATATTGAAAGCAAGTCCTGCGTTTTGTATTGCCTTTATACCTAGTTCACCTACAAGTTTAGCATCTTTCTTTATAACTTCTATCTGCCATTCATCATGTATGTTAGCTACAAAGTGGGCATCTAAATCATTGTCTATAATGTAACTGTTAAGTAGCTCTAATGCTTTCTTCATTACGATACTGCCACCGCCCTGCAATAAAGCATTGAGGGCTGAGTGTGCTGACCTAATGTATATCTTCCTACCATCTAATCCTTTAATGAAGCCTTTAGCTGATGCTCTTGTAACTCTATCTTTGAGATGTTTAAGTGATGGGAGATTATCGAGGAAACGTTGTTTAAGTCTTTGACCATCTTGTTTGCCTCCTCCAACCACTGTTCCCAACTTTTCATTTCCTGCTCCGTATATAAAGGCATAGATGAATGTCTTCGCCTGATTTCTTGATTCAAGTCCTGCAAGGTTTTGATTAGCGGTGTGTATATCCCCATGTAAAATTTCATTAGTAAAGTCCTCATTATCCATATAGTGAGCAAGCATTCTTAGTTCTAATCCAGAGGCATCAATGCCTACTAGATTATAATCTTTGGGTACTGTCCAACAAGCACGACACTCTGTCCCATAAGGAGCATTAGAGTTAGGTACTTGAGCAAGGTTAGGTTCTCTATGAGTCATCCTTCCTGTGATTGTACCATTGGGATTCACAAAACCATGTACCCTATCTATACTATCTATATTATCTATCCAAGATTTTATCTGTGCTATTCTTTTCTGATACATAAGATAGTCAGCGATAAGCGTAGCTTGAGGTATATCTTTTATTCTTTTAAGAGTACCCTCATCTACAATAGGTTGACCAGTAGGCGTAAACTTAGTTGGCTTCCAACCAAACTTCTTTAAGTATTCGCCAATCTGTTTACGTGAGCCTAAGTTAAACTCTGTACGGCTTATTCTTTTTATTTCATCCTGCTCATTCAGGGCATCGTACTCATCAGAATTTAATCTATACTTAACCCCTTCGGAATTAACAGCCATCTTAGATAGTTTACCTGCACCAGTTTTAACAGGATATAATATCAGAGTATGTTCTTCAGGTTTAAATTCCTTATGTACTTCTGCAACAGTAGCATCGAGCTTATCTTTTAATGTAGCAAGTAATAGACAGGCATGTTTAACATCAAGTAGAAAGCCCTTCTCTCTTTGCTTGTTTAAGATACCGGCAATGTTCTGTTCTAAGTTTATAGAATCTCTAGAGAACCCCTGCTTCTCTTTGCTAAGAGCATCGTACACTCTTTTGTTTAGTAGTACATCCCTCTCACAGTATGTCACCATCTCCTGAGAAAAGTGTCCATAATCATCAAACTCAATCTTAGGAAACTTTAGTCTAAAGCCCCATGATTCTAGACCATGATTGCCTTCCCGAACTGGGTTGAATAAACGAGACAACACTAAGGTATCTACTAATGGTTTAGCAGATAGATCAATGCCAGTAAGCTTATGAATGACAGGAATGTCAAAGCCTATAATGTTGTGACCAATAAGTTTGTCAGCCTCCTGTAACTTACTAAGTCCTTCTTGTAATGTGTTGCCATAGTAAGAGTTCAACTCCTCTGTGCTAGTATCACAAGTACTTAGACACCATATCTTTGTAGCATCTAGACCGTCAGTTTCTACGTCGAATACTAAGGAACTCATAGCTCTTCTCCATCATCTATATAATCTTGAGAATCTACTTCTGATAGCCTACCAGTATCCTGATTGTATAGCAAATGGGTAGCCATTCCTACATCACCAGTATATCTAGATTTAAGTACACGCAGATGAGTTGTCTGAGCTTCTATAGGATCATCGGATTGTTGGTTACGTTCTAAAGCTATAACACAATCAGACAACTGAGCAATAGACTGAGAGCCTCGCAAGTGATTAAGCCCTACAGTAACCCCATTCTCATGCCCTCTGTTGCCTTCTACTCTACGCAAATGAGAAACTAGTATCATCCCTGCCCCTGTTTCTTCCACAATGGATCGAAGCCTAGTCATAATACTATCAATAGTTCTGCGCTCATCCCCCTCAGTTGATGAGGATACAAGCATATGTAAATGATCAACCACTACCCACTTACAGCCACAGCCTATGATCATAAATCTAATCTTACTGAAGATAGCATCTATATCATTGGCCCCGAAGTGAGCATGAATCCAGACCCTGCCGTTATCATATATCCTATTGTATATATCCTTAAGATATTGTGGGTCATGGGCTTCTCTAACATGGTCTACATATAGCCTATCATTAGCTTCTATAGACATCAGACAGTCAAGTGTCCTCATGTCATGCTCTTCTAAAGCTACAATACCTACGTTGTCCTCAGTGTTTGTGATTAGCCAATGCTCTAGCTCTCTAGTGATACTAGATTTACCTAGACCAGTACCACCTGTTAAAGTAACAAGCTCTCCTGCTCTAAGACCATACAGCTTTTTGTTTAATCCTTCCCACGGATAAGGTACAGATTCTTTAGTCTCTCTGTTAAAGTATTTATCTTTAAGATCTTTAGCATTGAGTACACCACTTGGAGTATATATCTTTGCGTTCCACCAAGCTGATGTATAAGCATGAGCAGACCTCTGCCCTTTGCGTAACATATCATTAGCATCTTTGAACTCATCAGGTAAGTTAACTATCTTAGCTTTTCCGGGAGTTAATAATGTAGCTACTTTCTTGGCAGCTTCTTTACCTGCCTTATCATTATCAAAGTTTATAACTACATTATCGTATTGCTCTAGAAACTCTAGCGATTGTCTAGCATCTTTGACTGCAGCGGAAGCCCCATTCTTAATAGAAACTACAGGCCATTTGGAACCAAGCAATTCATAAGCTGCCATTGCATCACACTCCCCTTCAACAAGAGTGATAAACTTACCACCAGAAGGCCAGAGTTGCTCGCCAAATAAACCGCTGTCCTGTCCACTACCTTTCCATGTGAACATCTTGTTTTGTTCTCTTACTTTGTAACCTACAATTTCATTGGCTACATAGTAAGGATAGAGATGCTTTATTATATTACCTTTATAATCTTTTACTGCCTTAACCCCAAAGGCTTTGGCAGACTCTAAAGATATACCACGATCTGTTAGGGCTATAAACTCTCCTTCTGCATGGTTCATAGCATTGTTCCTATATTGTTTTATATCTACAGGGGGTGGGGCTGTTGATGTTCCACCATTACAAGCCCCTTCATAGTCTCTGAAATGTTTGTTACAACTAAAGCAATGCCCCGATCCATCTTCATTAATGGAGACAGGATCACTGCCTCCACACTCAGGACAGGGCAAATGAAATTTGGCAAATGCCATTGGCTATTCCTCTTATTCAATTTTAACATAGGCTTCGTTTACATCTGGTGTATCAGGATCATCAGCAATAAACTTACCATCCTCAGTCCTTGCTCTCTCAGCTATAATCTTAGTATCTAGATTACATTCTAAGTCCATGATGTCAGTTCTCAAAGCTTGTAAAGCTTCTCTCTGAATCATTACCCTATCACTAAGATCGCCCAGTTCTCTCAAAGCTTTCTGCGCTAACCTAAATTTTAGTTTACCTTCGGAAGTAAAAAGGGAGACATCAAAGTCTCCCTCGTCACTCCTGAATATTCCATCAGGATATTTACTCATAGTTCATCTTCCTCCTCAAGTGATTCTTCTACGTTAAACTCATCTCCTGCTTGATTGTATGTGACTAGATCAAGTATCTGAACAGCCTGTAAATCAAGACCCTTGTAAGTCTGGCCCTGTCGTGTAACTTCCCACTCCTTGTATTGAACATTACCAACCGAACCATTACCAACTGATACATCTATCTCTTGCTTAGACTTATCAAATAGTTTTGGTGCAGGTCTGATCAATCCATTAGGACCATTGACCTTACGCTTAACTACAACTGCCGGACCCTCTTCCATCTGCTTTATCTTAAAGCCTCTGGATTCAAAGTCTTTTGCTGTAGCGTCATCTACTATAACATTCACCGAATATACTGGCTCATAAGTAGTGTTAGGTACAGTGATTGAAGCCCAAACTAGTGGACGATTTTTAAGTACTGCCATTGTGTATACCTCCATAGGTATGTTGTTGTTAAACCGTTGTTAAACATTATCTTTATTATATTTATTCTTTTTGTGTTTCTCATATCCGTTTTTAGTTTCTTTATATTTATTAGATTGTACCATAGATTTGTTGAATTTACAAGCGTGTTTAGCTACAAAGTTATTTTTATTTCGTAACTCATGTGGCGATTTTCTACGCATTATTATAAATTCCTTTTCTTATAATCAGTTAGCTTCTTTATCTCAACCCATCTCTCATCTAAATGTATGCTTATTAGCAACCATACTGCTATGTTTATAGCGATTAAAACAAAAAATACTGCCCATGAAATAGTCATTTTGGTTTCCTTGAATTGCTTTTGTTAAATTTATTTGTCCAAACAAAAGAGTAATCACATGGTGGACACTCAGTTATCTTACCGCCAGAGTTTAAATAATCTATTGTATGTTGTCTAATCTCTGACCTTTGTTGATCTTTATCTTCAATAGATTGGACGTTCCTTTGAGTCTTCATATTACATCTCCAGTATCTTGAGTTATAAAGTTTCCAGTTTCTGAATCAAAACATACACCTAGTCTATCAAGAATATAATTCCATGATCTAGTAAATTCTATATTATTATCGGAATAGTTCTCATCTATTTCAACTTCATCTAGTATAGTATGCAAGGCTCTGTTAATTGTCATCTCGTTCTCCTTCATGTATATCAGCTAAGTGTTCTTGATACCTTATCTCTGCTTCTAAAGGTGATACATAGTCATCCTCTTGAGTCATAAGGTAACGATTAAGGTCTATCATTACTGGATCTTTATCTCGATTCATATTCTTCTTCCTTCTGAAGTAAAGATTCATGTTCCGCTCTTTCAAATGGATCAAAAGCTTTGACAATTTCAAGTACTCTTGAATTAGGTTGATCGTTAGGATCAGCACCACATTCAATGCAATTTTCAAAGTCACTAATATGGTGGATGTAATTAAATTCACATTCACAATCCCAGTAGTAAGCATCAGTTATAAAAGCACTGGTTCCTTTACCATGAGTTTGAAATCTCATATGTCTTCCTCATCATTTTCCTTTGGATAATCTTTGGATGTCAAAGCCCAACCCCACGCCTCCTCTTCATCGTCAGTCTCCGTTTCTTCGACAGACCCCAAGGGTTGGTAAAACATATCGCCAATTGCCATGTCCCAAGCACTTACTTTTGTGACCAACAGGTCTTTAACAAGCTGATCAATTCTTGCTTGTGCAATCCTCTTGGCTTCTTCCTCGTTGTCAGCTACAACATCGACAAATCTGTCAAGAACCACGGATATTTGATAGCGTCGGAGTTTTTGTTGTTTAGTCATCAGAAATCTACCTCCTTGACATCTAAGTCTACAGTGTACTTGTCAGGTGCATTTAAATTACCATCCCAAATATAATCATCACAAGCAATTAGCTTTGCTTCTGCTATGCTTTGAGCTTCTATATATAGCTTATGCGTTTCTATAACTTTAACAATAAATTGTTTTCTCATATGTCCTCCTATATTAAACTAAATAATAAACCTACTAACCCTAGTAGGATTAACGAAGCTATAGTGATTACTATAGCTCCGAATACTTTGTAAGTATAAAACCAAACATTATTATCCATAGTTATGCCACCAATTTTTGACGATAGAATACTTCAGGATCTGATATAACTTTAGCTACTTGCGCTGTTCTAAGCTTAGTAACATTCATCATACTAGATGTCTTTCTTTGAGAAGGAGCATGAGTAGCCCAGTGAGTCAGCGTATTATAAACTGACCAAAGATTGTTCTTCATAGAAGGAGCGTATCTTTCACGATATATATCCCAAAGGAATACATAATTTCTATTGTTATTTATTTTATTATCAAAAACATCTAAGCCTAAAGTGTCTGCAAATATTTTACAAACATCAGGTTGTTTAACTGGAGTATTATACCAAACATCCCACAATTCTTGTTGTTGAGTCATCACTTCCATTCCTGAAGTAATAATTTTAGCACCCTTCTCAATGTCTAAACTTCTAGTATGTCTAGATTTATACAGTGTTGCAGAATCATTAGTAAAGATTTGACCATTCATACAAGCAGACTGCCTAGCACCTACTGATAAGAAAAAACTAAACGAACCATCAAAACTATTAGTAGCTAGAAAACTCAGAGCAGCTGTATCTCCGTCTGGAGTTTTAATCATCTGTCGAGGTAAAGTATGTTTAACAATACATCTTGAACCACTATGATTAGTAATAATATTTTCTTCAATAAAAAGAGTGTCAAGCGAACTCCGATCAATAATAGCGCGTTGATTATCTATCATTTCTTTATGAGTTACTGCATTGTAATGAGGCCCAACAACTCCAATACACTCTTGAGTATCTACCCTCACTACTGCTCTCTTCTTAACTTCATTTAATTTAACACCGAATGAAGTATCAGATGTAAACATTAAAGGCTTCATTTCTATTTCAAAATCAGCATTTCCATAATGTAAATCATTCATATTATTAGCGAATTGTTGTGTTACATTTTCCATAGTATTGCTCCTAGTTTCAAAGGTCATTAGTAAACTCTCCAGTTAAGTAAGTATAGTGAACTTCTGATACATGATTACCGTCAATAAAATCTTTAGGATATGAGGCTGCTATCATTGAACACCATGAGTTCCACAGATTTTCTGTACCATAATCTTGACAGATCGTAATGTACTGCTTTATTTTATTGTTGTTATTTAATATACCTTTCTCACTAGTTAACTTCTTGTTTAGTATCAGTGAGTTAGGTTTGATGTTATAAGTTTTTATATTATGAACATCCATACAACCTACTAATCCTGCAGTAAGTTGACATACGAACCCTGCTTTAGCTAATCCTAAGCCATCTATTCTTAGAAATATCTTCATA
>Ga0213868_10001013_pt1 | contig 27197 bp, 23 predicted proteins | sample PICome_9_FD_160087 | JGI IMG/M metagenome (GOLD analysis project Ga0213868, IMG submission 160087) | Coastal seawater microbial communities near Pivers Island, North Carolina, United States - PICO127 | ecosystem: Environmental > Aquatic > Marine > Coastal | place: USA: North Carolina... | reverse complement strand
ACTCAAACCCTACGTGCAACCCGAGCCCTTTCGGGCATTGACTTAAACACAGCCCAAACCCTACAAATGCCTCACGACTCTAGTTTCTAACTGTCCACTCTCAGGGGTCAGGTCAGCGACCTAATGCCGCAAGAGCCCAACGACGAACCGGGCTCCGAACTCCCTGCCAGCCGCCGTGAACAACTCACCCCCAATGCCGCCGCCAAGAAGAAGCCCAAACGCAAAGCCGCCCCCAAGAATCAAATTCAACTAATCGACATAGCCAATGAAAAACCCTAGCGCAATACCTGCTGATAGCAAAAGAGCTCGCAAACACAACTCTTTCAAGAAGGCATCGAGGAAGGCGGACGCCTATGCCAACGATCCCAAGAAACTGAAGAATTTGATCGGCCGTGCGAATAAACGCGCTTCCGGCAAGGCAGGCGCCCGCTTTGAGCAAATATGGGAGGACCTCCAAACGGTGTTCGCCATGCTTCGTGCATACGCTAAGGGAGACTATCGCGAAATACCTTATAAGGTGCTTGTTAGCCTAATTGCCGCTGTCGTCTATTTTATATCGCCCATCGACCTGATTCCCGATTTCATCATCCCTGTTGGCTTTCTAGACGACGTCGCCGTCCTCGGCTGGGCTATCAATGAAGCCCGAGAGCATATTGATCGCTTTCGAGACTGGGCTAAAACGATTAAATAACATACAAGAAGTTACCAACTTCGACCTCGCCTTGTGAGCCGATTCAGACTGACCGTGGGAAGATGGTACGCAGCCGAATTCATCGGGGATGCTTCTATCAGTAAGGAAGACACATTTTCACCGTTCAAGGTCTTAGGCATCATCCCCAAAGGTGGAGGGAAGCGGGAGTTCGTCCTTGAGTTCATCCACGTGAATCGTTCTGTGGGAGAACGGACTGAGAAGTGGCTCATGCAAACGATCGAGCGGGGCAAGAAATTCATTCTTGCTCGGTCTCTGAACCACGAGTCCAGCGCGATACTCAAGATCACCGAAATACGTCTCGACGTGGCCGAGTTAGGTGAGGCATGGCGAGCTAGCGGAAGAAAACTCGACGCGATCGCGGATCAAATTTATCCGTCGATTGGTGAATATCCCACCAGATATAAGGCGGCGTATCATCTGCTCGATGAAATGGGTCTTGATATGCGGCCGTTCATGGACCACGCGCACGATGTTTTGGATATCTGTGGGGAGATCAATGCAGCATTTCAAGCGATGCGGGACGCGCCGTCTTTGATCCACGGCCACGAGTCGCCGGAGAGCTTCGAGACCTACCCGCCGATATACGGAAACCTCCAGAGTAGGATAGGGGAAGCTTTCGTGATGTTTGAGAATCGCTGATCGCGCTCACTAAAACGGAAAAGGGACGGCAGTTTCAACGCGAGACCGAGACGCTGAAGCGGGAACTGGGCAAGGTGTGGGCGCTCGTTGCATCCGCAAGATTACAAATGCAAACGTATGAGTGGAGGCTAAGGCTAGAAAGCCTGTAGTCGTTAGTGCCCTCGAATAGACTGGCCTACAAATTAGAGACCAGAGACTCCTGGGCATCATACCTCTAAGTGGCATGACCAGTTCTTAGCTTTACTCCGAAGCCAGCGCTTGGCTGGGATTCCCCACCCGAATAGGACAAAGCTGCGGCCCCGAAATAACATGATCACATTTACTACAATTAAAAAAAATAATTTCAAACTTTGAGAGCACTTGCGCGCTTCGCTTCATAGCTATGCTAGAGTCTGTATAGGTGCCCTAACCACCACCGGGATGAATCCAGCGAACCCTTGCCCGCCTGCGAGGCGGGCGGCTAAGAACGGCGCAATGGAACCCACCCTTTCCATCGCCCAGAAGCGCCTAGGCGGACACGCAGGCGGGCACGTCGTTTTATTGAAATTATCCTCATAACACGCTTATCATTAACGCTTTACGTTCCTTTTAATGTCTCCAGAGATTCCTAGGCGGGCGTGTAAATTCCCCAAGAAGCCCACCTTTAAGGCATTAATCATAAACGAGTTATGACCTCAGCGGACACATGGACACCTATATCCCTCATAGTCTCCTGGTGGGGGCGCTGGCGTGGGCTTGGCACGCTGCGCCGCTCCTCTCTCCTCTTCTTTCTCCTTTTCTAGCTCTAAGTGAACAAAGTAGGTGTCCATGTGTCCGCCAAGTCGAATTGAGGCTTGTTTTATAGGGGTTTTTAGGCGGGCACCTAAAAATGCGTGCGTGCCCGCCTATGGCCCACCTTCTGTCCCAATAATTGCCGAAACCCCTTAAAGCGAGGCGTTTGCGCGCATCGAGGTGCATTTGCATGGGGTTCTTTAAGTGCCCGCCTACGTGTCCGCCTCGGTGCTCTCTTCGGTCGCGCGCCGAATCCGCCAGCCCCTATCTCGATTCTTCCCAAACTTGGCAGACTCAAAGCGCTCAGGGTAGTCTTTCTTGAGCCGACTGAGATAGGTGCCCATCTTACCAGTTGAGGCGAGCATTTCGCGATCCGCGAATTGTGTATAGGTCAATAGCTCGGTGCGTAGCTTCGCCGTGGTGCCTTCCCATACGTCGAGCTTCACGGGCTCGACGTTGGTGCCACCCAGGAACAATTCCTCGGTGTCATCAATCATTTCCAAGAGTATTGCCTGTGGCGATATACCGCGCAGTTTCTCCATGAGAGTGTTACTCTTCCATGAGCCCACACCGTAGCGCTCAAAGTCCTTAGCATACTTACCCGTCGTCAGATGCTTCTCTCCTTTCATATTGATACACGAATGAAGAAACCCTGGCAATTCCTCCATGAGCTGGTCAAAGAATCGATTTTTATCATCTTGCGAGCGCATTGGCATACAAAACTCGAATTGGCGGGCGTGCAGCAAGATCACCTTCTCCGCAAAGGAATCGACAAAAGGCGGGAGTGTCTTGAGCTTCTCTGGCTCCTCGTTAAGCGTCATTGTTAGTCTCCAGCGTGGCTTAAGATCGAGTGCCATCTTCCCTTTGCCGTGGCACTTGTGATTAGTATCGGCAACAACGCTCTTCATCGCTTCCCCAAGCGCGTTGCGATCCCTTGGCGACGTGCTCAAGTTCTCATCACTCATCATTAGGTGTTCCGCCCCAAACAACTCCTCGTTGAAATCTGATCGCCCTGACATATACAGGGCAGGATTTGCTGAACGCCCTCCCAAGCAACGAGTGATGAGGTCCTGAAATAGATTCTTTCCGCAGTTACTAGGCCCCGCGCAGATTAGGGCTTGGCCAGGCGCGTGTTGCTCCTCAGCCAGCGCCCGATAAGCCACCCCCATCCATAGCATGAAGACGGGTAACTGATCTTGGTGCAAGCCTAGCAGACCATCTAGTGTCTTGTAGATCGTAGGCCAATCGCCTTCTACGGGTTCGACTAGTTTCGCTTCTCGCGTGACAAGGAACCTCGTGCGCTCAGCATCATCCTCGTAATAGCCCTCGCGCCAACCCGCAAGCGCCCCGGCATAAAGCACGTTTTGATTCATCCGTCTGTGAACCATGAGTCGCCCACCTGGAGACAAGTTCTCGCCTTGCTGGGAGGCCAAGCGAATGCCGCGTGTCTTTAGTTCATCCTTATAAGCGGTGCCGTCCAACTTCATCCAATCCCCGTAACCATTTTTGATTAGCCAGCCCCCGCTGGTGGAACACGCGTCATAATACTCGGTAGTGACTTCGCCCCGTGTTTCTGACCAGGAAGGATCATCGGGGCCAAGCCATCGCTTCACCTTGCTCTTCGCCTCGCCTGCACCGTTGTTTGGCGTGACGACATCGGCAACGACCACTGCGCCTATCAACGCGACATCGTTTACCTCTAACTCATCTTTGGCATAGGGCACGTCCCCCGAATCGAGAAACTCCTGAATTCGGGGAATGTTGCTTTCAGTGAACGTCAGGCAATGATAGACGTTTCTGAACGAGGGCAACGATCCGGCAAGCGTTAGAAGAATGATCGTATTTCCTCTCGCGGACAAATCCTCATACGCGTTGGTGACGCATAGACGATGAATACCATCGGGTAAGGGTTTGCGTTCCGATTTCTCAACCGCAGGCGCAAGGGGATCGATTTCACTTGGCGTCGCTGCTCCCTGATCGGCATCTCCATCCTCTTTTAGTTCACCCACGCCATCCACTCTCTCATCATCGGAGCCCTCACTAGGCGTCTCATCGCGTTCGCCTTCCTGTTTGCCCTCACTAGGCGCATCATCCGCGTCTTCATCACCGCCCTGAATGGCGGCGTCATTGGCCTCGGATGTGCTTCCCCAAAGCGCCGCGATGTAATCCGGCCACACTTCCTTGGCCGGGTCTGGAAGGTCCTTGGGGTCGATAATTTTCCAGTCTTTGCCCTGACGTTTCACATGCACGTCTAGCGTCTCTGGCAGCTCGGCATAAGCGCCTACCTTTGCCGAGGCGAGCAACGCATTAGAGCTTTCCCAGTCCCTAGCCTTCAGCACCCACCCATCGATAGGCTCCGCCCCGCTCGGCGTCAGTGTAGCCGTGACTTGCTTGCCCTCCACCGTGATGTTGGTGAGCTCGGCCTTGATAGGCGCATCGTCGTCGGCATCGCTAGGTGCCTCGCTTTCCATCGTGACGCCATGGCCCTGATGGGTGTGGCTCGCCGCATCGAAAGGCGCAGTATTAGCGCTCTTGGTTGCAGGAGGAATGATCGCCCAATCCCTAGCACCCTTCTGGCACGTCACCTCAAGCTGCTCTGTAAGCTCGACAATGTTCTTGATGCCTGCCCAAGCCAAGAGTGCTGGAAGGCTCCCCGATGGAATTTCCCATTCATCGAAACTCCCCTCGGTATCCGTGGTGACGTTCGCCGTGACGTTCACGCCATCGATGATGGTGAATTTACTCAACGTCGCGGTAAACGTGGGTCGCTCCTCTAGCTTTACTTTTTTTGTTGCTGAGTTAGTATGCATACAATCACTAGAGGTTGTTCCCACCTCTGACTCATTGGGACCAGCGTCTTTGCTGGTAGCTTTGATACTGGCCATGACTTGAATTGGTTTGGTCGGGTTAAGGTAGAGCAATGATTGGCGGTTACAGTTTTCACGGGTGCCGTTTGGTAGACGTGCCCACTGGTTCGGCGCGCGCATGGCGGGATCAGCGCCTAGTTTGCTGGCCTGCTCCATCCATGCTTCTAGGTTATCGGGTTCATGACCGATGTAGAACCACCCATGAGCGCCTTTGCCGCCCGTTGCGACGACCATGGTGAGGTGCATGTTGAACGCGAGTTCGTTGATCACGGTCATACACTGATCGATGGGCGTGACGAAGGAATCGGCGCTAAACTCATCGATATCGACCACGAAATAGTCACGGCGATCCACGTTCAGCCGTTGGCGACGCCCATCGATGGACTTCATCGGGTTGGGACAAATGAACTGCCATGTATCCATGGCTAGGCAATTCCGCCATTCGGGCGTCTTACGAATTAGCGAATGGCGAACATCGCGACCGGCGCAAACGAGGTCATCGGGTTCGAACAACTCCTTGATTAGTTCCCGTGGATGTTGGTCGAGGGGCACGGGTGATGACGCCTTCATTTCCTGCACGGTGGTCGGCGTTATTCCGTCCCTGAGTTCCCAATCGATGACGGGTTTAACGGGCTCGATAATGGCCCGTGCGGGCTTCTTGGCGGGTTGTTTGTAGCTGGCGGTTCCTCGTTGGGGATCGATGCCAAGCGCCTTAGCGACCAAGAGAGGTGCGTCTTTGCGGCTGTAGCCTTGGAACTTCTCAGCAAAGTCGATGATGTCGCCGGACCCGCATTGGCTGAAGCAGCGATATCTCCAAACTCCATCGTGACAACTTACCTTGAAGCTGGTGTTGTTGTTCCCGTTGTGGAGAGGACACTTGCTACGTCGGTTGGACTCTGGCCCATGAAATACTGTACCGCTGACCTTGGTGATATAGTCTTCAAGGTCGGCTTCACGTAGGTGGGCGCGTAAAGCTTCCCAATCGTATCCTGGCCCGTGTTTGGCCGTTGCCTTACAAGTGCCCATGCTCCTCCTCCTCCTCGATGGATTCGAAGAGGGGGCCATCGTCGGTCAGCCCCTCTCTCACACACTCCTCGTAGGACTTAGCCATGAGTTTCTTATCGTATTCCATCATGGCTTTGATGTAGTTAAGCATAGAAGGTGCTTCGGGTTTTGCGGGTGCCTCTTGTTTGGGGCCGGCGTCTTTACTGGTAGCTTTGAATGAGTCCATTATTGGTTTGGTTGAGAGAGAGCATGGATTGGATTTAGTTGTTTTGTGAGCGCCGACCGAGAGTCGCACCCATTGATTTGGCGCATGGCCATTTTCTTTTGTGTGGTCATAAATGCTTCTAGTTGAATAACGTTCATGTTAGTTTTCTGTTTGAGACTTAGCTCTTTGTGAGTATTATTTATCGAAGTACTGCATTGCCCTCCCGCGCTCCGCGTATTTGTCGCGACCATTGATTCCGCCGTTAAGCCAGCCGTGGGCTTGGAAATCTCGCCAGAAGGCCTTAGGCGCTCCTCCGAGTAATCCTTGCCTCTTCACTATGCGTGCAGGCTTGCCCCTCCCCAATGAACACGACCTCGCTTGAAATCAGGGGCTACGCCGCTGCATCACCCGCATGGTATCGCTCTGCTAGAATACACTAAGAGCGCAAACTATCAGTGACGCTTGTGAGGCAATGGCAAAGCGCACCTGGGCTCAGGCTGTTCACGAACTCTCATGTTCTGACCACGCTCCTTTGCTCTTCGAAGGCACTCTTCAGCATCATGATTAGTGACTGGACTTGCTTGATTTCCAAGACGCTTGCATGCTTCAACAAAACTAGTGCCACCGCTTGACTAAAGACAAAGGTCCCTTACCTTTATGCGAAATTCACTCGCTTGAAGATAAGAAGGGCCGTCCAGTCGTGGGCGGCTTTTCTTGTGTTAGAACTCCTTCCTTCCTCCGGTAGCGCGAGATTCCAGGAACTCGTTAAGAGAGTCGAAGTTGATCAGTCGAGCGCCGTACCTGCTATTTCGCGACCGAGTAGTCGTCGACTTGATTAGGCCTTGTTGAATCCAAGTGTAGAGCGTGGAACGGCCAATACTAAATAGTTCAACAGCTTGCGAAGGCCGAATCCAGACGGGCTGCGACGGCTTTGGTTTGAGTTGGGTCTGATTAGACATGCGCAATCAGTAGCGCATCGGAAATCCCCAGGTGTTCACGCTAAAAAGCCAAGAATTCCACCCATTCGCCAATGATTTCCACGAAATAGGTCGGGAATTCTCGGGTTTCGACCCGAACTTCCATTTTTCGCGGCTGAAATTCGACCAAGAACTATTTCTTCCTTTTTTGGAAGTGCTCAGAAATCCACACTTCGAAGAGAATCACGAGAGTCCTCTCGCTGGTTGGCACCCCTCTACGGAATTTCTTCATCTCACGGTCCACGTCTTCCTTTTTATTTCTCGCTCCGGATCGCTCTAACTTCCATTTTAGGAACTCCTTGAACCGCGTTCTCCGGATGTCTGACTTACTTCCCGCAGACGGCTTACCCTTGCTATTTCTGGGGATGCTAAGGAACCGATCCAGGGGAACTCTGGGCGGGTCATCTTTCGATTCTTGGGCAAGCCGGTCAAATTCCTTGGTCAGTTTTACGTGTAAATGAACATAATTAGGTATAAGAGCGTCCCGACAAAGCTTCCACAGTTCAAGAGCGCGTTGTATCGCGGCCTCCTCCGCTCCTTTTTCAGGTGCTATTTGAGCAACGATGCTGGTAAGTTCAGCCACGGTAGGCTCGCGGAGAACTTGATCGTCTAGCGATAGCTTTTTTTTGGTGATAGCCATGGTCAACTTATGATCGGTGTAAGGGGTTAGCTAAGAGAGCCTTGCGCAGGATGTCGACAACCATTCATTCATGCATCCAATCCTGGCAGACATTCAATTGCGCGCTGTAAGCTTGTTAGTTCGTGGTGCGTATAAAGCTTGTGAGTCTCGCTGTCGAGATGGCCAGTCATTGCTTCGCGCACTTCGTGAGCGACTCCAGCGTTCGTAAGCCAGGAAATGAACGTACGACGAAAATTGTGGAACCCCCGTGCGTGCATACCACTCTGATGCTTCTCGCCGCGTGAGACTCCAGTAGACTCCATAAACCTTCCGAATGTCATCGATAGCCCCTTCTTCCCACTCACCGACAGACACGCGAGAGACGGGAACACTGGTGTCTTAGGGTCATCCGCAATGGGGTGACTCTCCAAAAACTCCCGCAGCGGAGCGGCCAAGGGAATCCGAACTTCAACGCCCTTTCGCTGCGTTTTTTTAGGAATTATTGTCAGGGTTCCCATGCTTAGGTCGACATTGCCCCAGGTGATCCCCGCACAATCGCCAATGCGAAGTCCGGTGTGGGCTCCTAAGAGAATGATACCCCTCCAATCCTCAGATGGAGCTTTGCTAATGAGACGATTGACCTCTTCAGGCAAGAAAGGAGAGCGGGTTACTGAATCCGTAACGGGGAGGGCCTTAAGCGGCTTCACGGGGTTATTCGGAATCAATCCTTCATCAACAGCGGCCCCAAAGATCGAGGAGACATCTTTCATGTAGGCGTTTACTGTTCGAGCCGCCCGCCCCTCGCGCAGGGAATCCCTGAACTGACGAAAGTGAGTGGTCGTCACCGCCTCCAGCGGCTTCTGAGAGCGCTGTTCGCCGAGCCATGAGAGAAACGCCCTGTGAGAACACTCGTAGCGCTGAAGGGTAGCCTTGGAAACCTGGGACCGTTTCCGTTCAAGCCACTCATCAGCCCATCGCTTCACCGTGTAGGTGGTCAGCTCTTCACCAGTGGAGAGCTTGAGAATCTCGGCAAGGTAAGTCCGTGCCTTGGCCACCGTCAGCCTTTCCTTGAGTGCGTCCTCACCTGCTTGGTTCAAAATCGCGTGAATCTTCTGACCGTGGGCTTGATCGATCCCAGCAAGATCCCGGGCTTTCCTCTCAAGCTCAATCGCGATTCGCTCGGCTTCTCGCCGATTCTTGGTGCCAGTACTTTTCCGGACCTTCCGCGCTTTGCCGTCCTGATTGGGAAGGTAAAAGGCGCACTCCCAGTTTCTGGAATTCTCTCTGCGGTAAACGGATGCCATGATTGTGTGATTTGTGAGACTGTGTCACAAACTGTGTCATGTTTATACTGTCCTAGCAAGTCCGAGCTTATCCAACACTCTTGTTTTATTGCATCTTACGCTTTAACCAAAGGGAGTGAACCTTTATCGCGGGTTCGATTCCCGCCCTCGCCTCCATTTCCGCAACGCCCTCACGGCAAGCCTGCTAACACGCCCCAAAGCACTGGATAGGCTTGAACTGCAAGCCTTTCACTGATTTATTCTAGGTCAGAGAAGTCATTCCAAATTCCCAATTGCTTGTTTGGTTAGGGCTGCACGCCGGTGAACAACGGATCCGCTCGGTGACCAGCGCCATTGATCGCTCGGTGACCAGCGCCATTGATCGCTCGGTGACCAGCGCCATTGATCGCTCGGTGACCAGCGCCATTGATCGCTCGCTGCAGCCCTTCACGGGCAGCCGTCCAGTCGCGCGACGACAGGTGGCTAAGGATTTGTTTTATCGAATCGGGAAACTAAGGTGGGCAAAGTTAGCTTATGAACGCCACTACCTCTGAAATCACGAGCACCAAGCCAGGGATCACGCGTACCGTGATCAACTTCATCTTGAGGCGCTCCGGGAATGTCATTCGTAACCGGAGTGTCGCACGCTGGCCGTGGCGAATCACGGAGCTGGCACTATTACTCGGGGCTTCGGTCATTGTCGCAGGTTGTGGCGGCGATGGTTCCGGCGATTCGAAGGATGGCAGTGTCCTCGTTGTCGGCATGGATCTGACCTATCCGCCATTTGAAATGCTTAACCCCAAAGGCCAACCGGATGGTGTCAGCGTCAGGCTCGCCGAAGGGCTGGCGAAGTACCTAGGCCGCGATTTAAAAATCGAAAACATCAACTTCGACGGACTCATCGGGGCGCTGAAAACGCACAAGCTCGACTGCGTGATTTCGTCGATGAGCGTGAACGACAAGCGCAAGCAGTCGATCGATTTCTCTGATCCCTATTTGAAGACACCGTTGGCAATGCTCGTTTCCAAGGACTCGGACGTGCAGTCGTTCGACGACTTGAAGAAAGCGGGCAAGAAAGTTGTCGTCCGTCTCGGCACGACGGGTGAAATGTTTGCCCAGGAGGTGCTACCGGACACCGAGCGAGTGGCGCCGGACAGCGATACCGCCTGCGTGATGGAAGTCGTACAAGGGAAGGTGGATGCGTTCATCTACGACCAACTGTCCATTTACCAGCACTCGAAAAAGCACCCCGAGACGACACGTGCTGTGCTGAAACCGATTCGCCACGAGAAGTGGGCAATCGGACTCCCAAAGGGTGAGGACGAACTGCGCCAGCAGATCAACGAATTCCTCAAGCAGCAGCGGGAAGCGGGAGCATTCGAGGAGTTGGCGGATCGGTACCTGAAGGACGAGCGCGAAATGTTGAAGGGTCTAGGCGTTCCGTTTGTGTTCGACTGAATGATCGATTGATAGGCTGGCCGACTTGATCCATCCCAAACAGAAACTTGGCACAGAACTCGCGCTGGGTCTGTTGCTTCTCGCAGCCACCTGCGGGTTCTTCGTCTTTGTGTTCTCGCGCCTGCGCTATCAATGGAGTTGGGCCGGTATGGCAGAGTACAGCGGTCAGTTGTTTCAGGGATGGCTGGTCACGCTGGGGATCTCACTGGGAGCATTGGTAGTCAGTGCTTTGCTTGGCGTTCTACTGATGATCGGCCAGCGCACCCCGTTCGCCTCGGTGCGGGGATTTACCACCTGCTACGTCGAATTGATTCGCGGCACACCACTGCTGGTGCAGTTGATGATTGGCTACTATGTGGTGTCAAACGCGCTTGGTCTCGACAACAAGATCTGGATAGGCATTTTCCTATTGTCGCTCTTTTCCAGCGCCTACATCTGCGAAATCCTGCGCGGCGGAATCGAGAGCGTCGGCAAGGAGCAGATTGAGAGTGCTCGCGCGGTCGGTTTCAATCGAGCTCAGATTTATCGCTACGTGATCGTACCGCAGGCGCTGCGACGGGTATTACCAGCTCTCACCGGACAATTCGTCAACCTCGTCAAAGATTCGTCGCTACTCTCGGTGCTTGGCATTGAAGAATTCACCCAGGAGGTAAGGATGGCGAATGCCAGCAACTACACGGCGCTTGAAGGGTATCTACCCCTCGCAGTCGGCTACCTGATCCTAACAATCCCCATTTCGTTTCTCGCCCGGCGGCTGGAGCGGCGCATGACACAGGAGGTCTAACCAAACGATGAAGGTGCAATTGTCAGGAGTCTCCAAGGCCTTCGGCGCACAGCATGCGCTCCGAGAAATCGATCTCGAACTGGATCAATCAGTACAATGCCTCGTGCTCATTGGGCCTTCCGGCGGTGGCAAATCGACGCTGCTGCGGGTGCTTGGCGGTCTGGAGTCGCCAGATGCAGGCACGGTGAGTATCAATGGTGAGCCACTCGCTTTTGACCAGGCGTCGCTGCTCTGCCACCGGCGGCGCAACGGCTTTCTGTTCCAGTCATTCAACTTGTTTCCTCACCTCACTGCGGTGGAAAACGTCGCCCTGCCGCTAGAGAAAGTGCACGGGGTTGTGCGCGACGAATCCGTTAGCAAGGCGCAAGCAGCGCTTGAGCGTTTCGGCCTGCGGGAACACGGCCACAAACGTCCGTCCCAACTTTCCGGTGGCCAGCAACAACGCGTTGGTCTCGCCCGTGCCGTTGCCCACGAACCCCGCCTGCTTATCCTCGACGAGCCGACCTCCGCCCTCGATCCGGAAATGACTGCTGAGGTTCTCGACTTCATCGACGAACTGCGCCGGGGTGGCCAGGAAATAATCCTGTCCACCCATGAGATGGGATTCGCCCGCGCGGCTGCGGATGAAGTCGTCTTCCTGGCAGATGGTAAACTGGTCGAGAGTGGCTCGGCAGAGCAATTGTTTGGGGACGCCAGGGACAACAGTGTACAGCGTTTCCTCTCTCGAGTGATGCGCTGGTGAACCGCGCCGGGGAGCGAATTCAGGCCCAATGTCACTGAGTTAGGTTAAAGCTAGTTTATGTGATCGGTTTAAATTAGTTGTTTGAAATCAAGATTTGTTTGATTACTTCGATCCAGTCAGTGATTTTTCCGGGTTGAACAACATCTTCATGGGAGGTAGAGCCTGCGAGTTCGTGAATGATGCAACTGCCGTCTATCATAGGTGCAAAGTATGCTTGAGCTCCCTCCAAGTAACCCTTACCGCCTGCCAGGTGGGCGTCGCCATTGATTGGCTTGATCGAATAGGAAAGAACATTGCGCTAAAGATCTGGAGCATAGTAGTGCCGGCGTTGTTCGGGTGTTGCCTTTCCTTGCTCCAATTTGGCTTTAACACGGCGTCTCTCAAGTCGTGAGATCAGGGTTGCCAATCTAAATCGTACGGAGGAATCGACAAACCCTGTTAGGTTACGCGCAAAGGCAATGAAGCCTCCATTACTTTGCGATCGAAGTGTCTTGATGCGTTTTAGAAAACGGTCGGATAGCGCTCGGTCGCTCTTTGCGAATCCAAGGGGAAACGATGGCTCAACCATAACAAGATCTACATGGACGTCGGTGTGGGCGCGTAGGCGGCGAACCAGTTCATAGCCGAGCAGACCACCGTGCGAATAATCGACTAGAATCAAACTTTGATTCGAGACTCCTGAGAGGATCTCCTTTTCGTAAGCCGTAGCCTGGTCTTCGACGCTCAAATTCCGAAAGGTGCTCGTATCCATGCCATCCCGTTTTAACCAGTAGATAGCGATGTCTTCGGGAAGGTGATCGATAAGTAGGTGGGCGTGTATAGAGATGGAAATTACCGCCGCACCCGATCCAGAACGAATTGGCTCGAGATAAAGATCTTTCTGGGAAGTGGGTTCTAAGGAGATGTTCAAGCGTGTTGCCAAGCCAGAGATCGTAGGAAGGTCAAAGACATCGGAGACCTTGATAGTTGCTTGAAGCTGGTACCTCACCTTTTCCACCATATTGAGAACGAGCAGAGAATGGCCCCCAAGATTGAAGAAATTGTCGTGAATGCCGATCTTGTCGACGCCTAGCAAATGACGCCAAACTGCGGCCAATTGCTCCTCATCCTGTTGGGGGACCTTATTGCAACTCCGTTACTTGGGTAGTTGCCCGGTTGATCTGCCAGAATGCAGGTTTCAATGTGGGAAGGCACCACGCCTTAGAAGCCCAACTCCGTATTCGGATCTCTCCCCATGTGACGATCCCATGCAGCGGAGGCTCGCTCATCCTCCCAATCGGCCATCTTCTCCCAACGTCTGCCACGGGAATCCGCGCGCTTAGACATCTTGTCGAGGCGTCGATCTTGGCGATCTTCTCGACGATCTAACCGATTATCGAGACGCTCGTAGAAGCACAATGACTCAGAAGTAACGGGAAGAGTAACAGGACAGTTGATCGAAGCTTGATGTTCATGGGAAGGGACGAAGGCGTAATTTGATCATTCTTAGTGGGTCGATCCCTATCATCGTTTCGCCAGCTTGGCTACTCGATCATAGATCTCGCCCAAGCCTGGGTTGGCTGGCCGCCCTGGACAAGTCCCGTGCTTGCCCAGAAAACCATCTAGCAATTCCACGACGTCGTTGATTAGTACCTGGTTCTGGTTATCGGAATCCACAAGCGAGACGTCGAGCTTTCGCTCTAGCCACAACAGCAATTCACTATCAAGGCGTTTCGGGGGCTTGTTCTCCATTCGCCAGAGCTTGTTCTGCGATGTCGGAAAGCCACTCTGCCACAGTTCATGAGACAGCTCCTCTAACGTCAGGCCCTTTCGCTCACGAGCTTCCCGAATCTTCCGGCTCAGAGCCTCAAGATCAATATTATCGTGCTTCCGGGCCATCAAGCGTCTCAAGCAGGGCTTGGGTTAGAGTTTCATCAAGCAAGGTTCCATTCTTCCAGGCTTCTTCGAACGCTGTAGCAAATAAAGCCACGGTGGGATCATCAGGCCGGTTGCGGAACACGCGCGCTTTGTGAGAAAAGCTATCCGTCCCGTCAGCAATGTCAGGGCGCTCGATGATCACATCCATGCGTTCACCACGATTATCTGCACGATAGGAGTGCGACCATCGGCCTGGACTCATGTACGGAGCCCTTGCGCCGGTAATGGATTCCGCCATCAATCGAACCTGAAAACGTTCGCCTAATTGTTGATTCAAGTGGACGAGCACTGCTGCCGAATGCCAGCATCTTGCCCGGAACTCCCAGAGTTCCTCATCGAAGGCCTTGGCCAGATCAACAAACGCTTTATTGTTAGGATGATCATGGTTTCCTACTCGAGGATCCAATCCAACCACACGGATGATGCCACCACGCTGCATCACCTCTTCAATCTCTTTCCGAAATGCCCGTCCACCAAAGTGAATCGATGTCATCGATAGCACATCAACGCGGTCGTAGTGCGCATTCGGAAAAGAAAGCAACACGTCTGGCACTCGAGCCGCTCGATCGACTGGATGCTCTCCACCAAAGTTCTCCACACGCCAACGGGAGAAGGACTCATTAAAGTGCTCAAGCCCATTCAGTTGGGTAAGGTAGAACAGAATGGTTCCAAACGTCAACGCGATGACTGTCAGTGACGCCTTTGGGTAGTCCTGCAAGACAGCAATGGCCTTCAGCCACTGCTTGCGTGGCCAGGAAACACTCAGATGTCCGGTTTGAGGGGCCTGATTCATGGTAAACGGATAAGGCGATTCATTGCCATCACCATAATGTAGATCCGCGATTCATTGGGCAAATAGTTTCTTTTTTAGAATCCGAAACGGAATTCAAGCCCTTACTCCTCCGTTTTCTACGAAAAATAGACAATTTCTGTTGCAACTTCGTTTTTATATTCTATTTTAGATTACAAACAAACGAAGCCCATGACCGCATCAACGACACCAAATCCATCTTTAGGCCCTTACTACAAATCGATCAGCCGCCATGCCTTACTCACTCGCGACGAAGAGAAGGAACTCGGCCATCGCGTGCAAGCTGGAGACCAAGAAGCACGGGCGCGTCTGATCGAATCGAACCTTCGACTAGTCGCCAAGATCGCTCAAGACTTTGCCTATAGCGAGCTTCCCACGGAGGACCTCATTTCAGAAGGTAACATTGGTCTCATGACAGCCGCTGAGCGGTTCGATCCCGAGAACGGAGCGAAGTTCAGCACCTACGCGGCTTGGTGGATCAAACAGCACATGCGAAACGCGATCCGCAATCAAGTCCGTACCATCCGCTTGCCATCTCATATCCAGACACGAGCGTGGAACCTTCACAAGGAAACAGCAAGGCTCCAAATGGACTTGGGAAGGGACCCAACGAACGACGAACTCGCTGCCGCGCTTGAACTTACCAGGGAACAGTTGGATTTGGTTAAACAATCCGTACAGCCAATCACGCACTTGGATGCCACCATTGGAGAAGCCGAAAACGGCCGCACCTTCGGCGAGACCATCGCAGATGAATCGGCAGTTCTTCCGGACGAGGTCGCGAGTAGCCACGAAGACATCCATCGTGTCCGACAGCTGCTAAAAGACCTTCCCGAGCGGGACCGGCGTATTCTCAATGCGCGCTTTGGTATCGATCAAGAAGATCCTGACACGCTAAGCAAGGTTGGGAAAAAACTTGGAGTTTCGCGAGAGCGCATCCGGCAACTCCAAAAAAGCGCCCTAACGCAATTGCGTATTGCGATGGAGGAGTCCGAGCCTCTTCCTATGTCAGCTTAGAGCTCCCCCTCAACCCCAACCAGGCTGTCCCGACTGAACACCTCCTCCCCAAAGTTCAGCTCGGGGCAGCCCAGTTTTCACCCAGTTCGAAAAGATTGATTCATCGACTTCTCCCGCCGTTTCCTCATACTCATCACGCCTCTAATTCGAAGGCTCGCGCCCCTATGAGTTCCCCCAAACCTTGAAGAAGAAGCTCCAGTCGCCGATTAATGCGTCTCTTTCTTAGCGGGCTCTTAGGTCTCATGGTGCTCGCAACAAAATATGGACTTTCGGCACCGTATCCGTCGACGGCCCCTTCACAAGCGAGGACGGAAACTTGGCACTCAGGACCGCATGATTACTGCTGACGGGCGTCGTCGTGACCCTGAGTAAGGGAAGGACTGGAACAAACGTACTTTCGATTAGTTAGGTTGCTTAGCAATGGTTCTCGCTCCCTAGTCTTTTATAAAGCCCTTCAATAATCAAGATTGGCAACAGGATTGGAGAAAGACTGGCAGGGCAGATATCGATCGCGATACAGTGAAGTTTCGAAACTTTCGAAATTTCGATTACCTCGCAGATCATACAATTGTAGAAAGCCTGGAATCGCGAACGGTCCACCCCTCGAAATTACGAGGACTCGATTACGTTAACGATGCGCTCGGAGGCGATCTCACGGCCCACCCCATGCTCTCTTTTGACTTCGGTAGCAAAGGCCACGTCGTCCTATCGATCGAGACGCGAAGGGAAAATGGGAAACTTTATCGGAGATTGGCGGACTGTATAATATGTTCGATCTGCAATATCTTTTTGGCAACGAGCGGGATCTTATTTGAGTAACTAACAATGTTCCATATTAGCCCGTGGATCTATATCGCTCTAAGTTTGCGAAAGAACGAATGACTGCCATGTTTCTTGAGTCCGTCTAAGTTCTCAACGAACTCAACCAAAGTCCGGGCTGGTACAACGTCTTTTCGGCGAACTGTTCCAAGCCGAAAGACGGCTGCGCTTCGATTACTGAATGCTCGCCAATGGCAGGCTAGATGAACTTCTCTACGAGCAAAACATTTGTCAAACAAATGGACTATCATTCACTAAAATGAAAAAGCGTTTGCTCAAAAATGACATCATACAATCAGCTCATGAGGATCCTGCGTTCTCAAAGCGTATCCGGGAAGGGCGTCCAGGCTTCTCACCTATCCCTCAAAAAGTTCTCGAGTAGTTCACAATGAACCGATACTCCTCCCGACGCTGATCGTCGCGCTCGTTCCAGCCCAAACGGACTCTAAACCAAAGGTCTTTAAACAAAGTCTTCTCCGGCCGGTAGTCGACCGTCACGTTCCATTCATCTTGGTTGTCACCCGCATAGCGACCTTTTTGGGGAACATCGCCGTGGGCGTAATTGGCAAAAGCGCTGAGACCATCCAAACCGAGATCTGCAAAATCATAAGATAGCCCTACCCGAATCGCCGTCTCTTCAGGACGGTCAAAGTCACTCACCATGAGTGACGTGAAACCCGGTGTTCCGCCAAAAGGTTTCCTCAATTCTTCACCGGCCTCCGTGTGAGTGATCGCAGCCGAAGCGATGAGACTATTCCACCCGAGTCCCAATTGCCCACCGAAAGTCTGAATATCAAAGTCGCCCAACATCTCGTCGCCGACACTGCGCTGATCAGTGAACTGCAAAGCGGCCTTCCAGGACCAATCCGACTCGCCGAAGGAATCGACTAGTCGCAGTTCCGTATAGACGGTGTTGAACGTGTTCCAACTGTAGTGATTCACCGCACCAAGGGTGAGATTCTCTCTCATGTCCCATCGAAACCCAAGAGTGCTGAGCCCATCCTCGGCATCCTCCACGCCAGCAGCCTCCGCCATTGAGATAAAAGTCGATTCGGTCCGATCCCGCATCTTCGCGACATGGCCTGCCGCAAGGGTCAACGATTCTTCCGGTTTCCACCAGAACACATAGCTCTCGAAACTCTTCGGAGTCATTCGGCTATCGTTGCGATTCAGATAGGGAAGATCCATTTCCTGGCGAAACAGCCGTGTCGCGAAGGCATCGCCTAACTTTGCCTCGACGTAAGCCTCCCCAAAAGCCCAATAACCGCTCTGGTCGTCCCGCACGAGCCCTGTGCCCCCACGATCAGAATCGCCAGCCAACGCTTGCGATGTGTACCCTGTTAGTCCTACACGAATCTTGTCACTCAACCAACCACTGAGAAACCGCAGCGCTCCGCCACCGGCCACGGATTCACGCAGTGTCCCGTTGTCTTCGTCTCGGTAACGCGCATAGAGGCGAGGCTCAAGCGTGACTTGAGCCTCACGAACCATCGGACTCAGCCCCGAGAAGTGTTCGCCGATCAGGTTCCTCAAGAGGCGGCCCTCGCGAAGCCTCGGGATGAGCCGGAAATCTCGGAATGAATTAGGCACGTCCTGTAGGGACTTTGGCGCCGGCACCTCATCCGCGAGGTATTCTGGATTCGCCCAAACTTTTTGGGAGACCATCACCCATAAAACAAGGACCACCCAGTTTCGAAAGCTCATGAATCACCCATCCAATCTACCTAAAGAATGGCTCCAGGGCTTCGGCCACCGCTTCATTAATGCGGGCATTCCTCGTCGCTGTATCAGCACCCTCAAGGAGGTCACGTTTGGCAAAATGACGGTAAATCAACTGGTTATCCTTGGCATCCAAGATATCGATAACAATCGCACCTGCCTCGAATTCGTCGGGGCGTTTGTTCTTGATGACCCCACGCTCATGAGCTTCGTCCAAGATCGCAATCGAGTCACGACCATACCCGAAATAATCGTTGTTCATCGTCGTGGAAACATTGTCCTGACGGATCAACATGTAGGCCACTATGAGTTGGGTCTCAGATGACCCGAAGGAAATTCCATGGGATTGAAATTGCTTTCCAATGGCTTCTTGAATCACCCCGTTGACCTCAGGAGAATCCTCCAGGCCTGGTCCTGAGGGACTGCTGTTTGGGGTTACCGCAAATCGTGCGGTCGAGTAGCCTTTGCTACTGCCGTCAGGTAGATCAATGGTGGAGCAACTAGCGAGAAGACCTGTGATAAAGATTGTCGATAGGATTGATTTCATAGGGATTGGTTAAATTTAGCGTTAGGTGGTTAGAAAATTATTAAGGGTGCGAGCGACTTCAGGACGATTTAGGATCTCTGTATGACCATAGGGCAATCCGAGCACCCGTCGGGCGTCCTGCAGCGCGCGCACATCGAGTTCGCTCTCGGCTCCCACGCTGCCATCATTCTCAGTGGGCAACCAGATCCATCGGCTACTCTTGTTCCCATGGGGAAAACCATAAGTCATCCAGGAGGGAAGTCGAGTCTTGAACAAGCCTTGAATAAAGTCGCTATTTGTCTGGACGTCACACCATGATGCCACAGCAGTTGATGCACGGCGTGCGTCCATCTGGGCAGCGCCATGGCCATTCCAAGACGTGCTCAGGGTCAAGAAATTCTGACGATCCTCATACGGGTTACGCAACAAGGCACGGCAGGCGACGAGCCCTCCCATGCTATGCGCCACCACATGCATCTGAGTAAAGCCGAGACGTTCCTGGATGACTTTCAAGATCTCGCTTATCCCTCCGGCGCTGCGCTCCAGTCTATGTCCTGACGGGCAATGATAGAACCAGGGCTGAAACCAGCGTCTGTCCGGCTGACTCATAAGATACCGAAAGTCTTGAGGAGAGCCAGCCGCTCCGTGAACGAAAAGCACAGGAATCTTCGTAGGCCCGTAGGGCTCTAAAAAATAGGTTCCCACGAAATGATCACGAAGGAAGGCATTCGGCTCCCAGAGCCCACGCTCACCTTCCTTCGATGAAAAGCGGGACTCAATCAAACTAGCAACCTGACCAAGACTCCCACGGGCGCTTCCCGGAATACGAGGCAGTTGCAACAAGAACCCATTGTTAGGCCAATCAACTAAGGAAAGATTAGCGGTGAGGGAACGCTGATTATTTCCTAACGAAACCAGCTGCGGAGAGTAGCGAAAAGCGGCTGATTTCCCACGACTCCGACGCCAGTCTTCATTACGATCTTGAAACGCCGCGATGGCATGAAATCTCTGGGCTGGTAGAGCGAAGACATAGGGCGATCTTTCGGGCACCAGCTGGAAGTCAACCAGCCTAGGAGCCGTCTCGCCGAAGTCGTAAGCCGCAGCGTAGACGGGTTGCGTTCCATCCACGTTTTGAATCGTGCCATGGACGTTGCCAATTTGGTCCAACTGAACCAGGTCGTGCCGGAGTGTCCCAAAAGTACAGGACGAATGAAGCAGGCTGGCAACGAGTCCTCCAAGAACAAGTCGAAAGCCCGAAGTCACACGATCACTTCCAGAATTTGCCAAAGGCATTTTCAATGACTTGAAAACCGCTCCCCTGAATCTCTTGCCGCGCACGCTTACTTAGCTCTCCTGTCAGGTAAAGATGCCGGGCTTTGACCTCAAAGCCCTGAGGCTGAAAGTCGCCGATTGCTTCCGTGAGTGCCGCCGTCTCTCCACTCCAAGACCCATAGTCACAGGCCAAAGGGACGACAAGGGCTCCCTCGGTGGTCAGGCAAATGGGCAATCCATTGAAATTCATGACCTGTTGGATCTCGGCCTGCTTCTTTTGATAGTTCGCCATGAGCTGGGAGACCCGAACGAAGAACAAGGAGTCAGCCTCATCCTGCGCCGTAATGGCCATTCGCAGAAAGTCTCCACGGCCCACCGCTCCACTGAGTTGGGCCAGCAGCCGTGTGATAATGGTTTGAGAAGACGGCGTGTACTGCGGGTGATCAAGAAACGTCGCCACTTCGCCTTCATTGATTCCCATACGTTCTAGCACTTCCCGATTCTCTCGCCGCAAATCAAGCGGTGCTTTGTTTTTGAGTGCGTCTTTGATCTCTGAGGAAGTGCTCACTCCCTGCACAATCGAGCCCGCTGTCCCCGCAGGAATTATTGTAATGGCAGCCTTCACCGTCATCTTTCCGGCGTAGGATGTCCAAGCCAACTCATCCAATTCGCGATGAAGAGCGGGGTTTCGGCTGTAGGGATCCACGCCCAGTTCAAAGGCGAGTTCACGCTTCACCCCATTCAATCCGATTAGATCCTTCACACTGCCTCCCCCCGTCTTGCCGCGCTTAACAGCTTCCCCTGCGCGACGCACATAGCGCATCGCTCCGCGTCCCACGCTTCGTACCGTGCTGCCTGGACTGTCTATCAAGTTGCCGGCCATCTTGAAAGGACTTTTCAACGCCTGCTTCGCAGCATCCCCATAAAGCTTGGACTTGGCAATGTATTGCATCGCGGCCATGGCACGAATTTCGCGAACCCTGATTCGAAGTAGATCATCACCATCGGCCTGGAAGTTTCCAAAGGACGATTTGATCAGATAGGTATTGGTGACCCCCTGGGTCGCCACGCTTTCTAATACCTCGTGATTACGGCTACGTAGCCACTCATCCTTTAGCACCGAAGCTGCGGTAAAAACGGGAGGAACTTCAAAGTCTTGCGCCGCCTCTTGACTGTTGACTTCAAGTGACAAGCACAAAAGGGAACTGACGAGATAAAGAATCTTATATAGCTTCATAGAGAGTGAGAGGTTCATTGCTAGTCAATGCAAACCACGATCGCCTGGGGAGTAATGGGCCCGCGCTCAGTTCGCACGATACCCGGAAGGATTGGATCAACTTCTTTGACGACATAATTGCCGTCAGGATCTCCCAAAAATTCAGCACCAAAGAAAGACGCACACCAAACATAAGCCCCTGTGAGATCTGCTCCGCGAAAGTCGCAGTAATCAAACACACCAAGTTCCATATACGTGCCGTTCAATGTCGCTTCGCGGAAGTCAGATCTCGTGAAATCAGATTCTTGAAGTACAGCTTTAGAGAGATTCGCGTTGCGGAAAACAGCATCTCTGGCCTCCACCCCTTCATCCATTTCGCACTCCTGCATCAATGCCTCTCGAAACGTGCACAGTTCCATCTTCGCATTTCCCATGTTGGCTCGGCGGAGATCTGCCATATCAAAACTCGCCTTCTCGCACCTAGCATCTTTAAGCCTGGCATCAGTGAAAAGCGCACCCACAAATTCGCCCTCTTCAAGCACGGCCCTGGAAAGGTTCGCCATTGTGAAGTCGGCAGTCATAAACTCGCTAAAAAAAAGATTTGCACTATCAAGTTTGGCCTCTCGAAAGCTACTACGCTCACCAGTCGCTCGGGTTAGGTCGGCCGAATCCATCACAGCATTGTCAAAAACCGCTCTCTCGAGATTAGCTCTCGAAAGGTCGCTATTGGTTAGTATCGCCCCCGAAAGATTGGCACGTTGCAGATCCGTCGACGATAAGTCCTGGTCACTTAGGTCTTCACTAACCAACTCCACTCCCGACAGGTCGCGCCCAGAAAGATCTACGGTCATCTTCAAGCGGTAGTAAATCGCTTGGCTTGCCCGGTCAAAGGCGAGCGTATAATTCTGAGAGCTACCATTCACACGAAGGTCAACCACCTCACCAGTGGTCGACCAAACAGCTAAGTCTTTGCTAGATTCAATCTCATATCTTGGATAAATCGGAGTGGATTCCTCAAGCGTGACCGAACGATCCCTCCAGGAAAGGCTCACTGAGTTGTCGCCTAATTGGACACTCACACCAGGATCTTCTGGAATAAGAAGAGCAACTGACGACTGGGCGAGAAGCGAGACAATGCACCCTAGGTACGACAGCCATACAATCATCGAGCGATGTTTATCGGGGCTTTTGGTCATCGCTAGCAGGTAAGATCGACTGAAGATGAAATCAGTCCATTCGTGGGCTGAATCTTCAAAAGAAGATCGTTGGAGGAATCAGTTGGTAGCATGAGCTAACTAGAAGGCCGCAAGCTTGATCGGAGCAGAGCGATTCACCACTTTATCAGAGGATGTGTTCAAAATCTCTGCCGTCTTCTTGGCGATCTCATCGATGCTCGCCTCAGAGCCGCTATACCAAGAGTATGCAGCCAAATTCAACAGAGCCATCTTATCTGTCTCGCGGTGGCGGAAGGCTGCGAATACCCTGCCTGTTCCGCCGTCGCTCAAGCGGCCTTCGATACCTATGGCACCTTTGCCAGCCATGCTAAGCAACCCAACTCCTGGCACAGCGAAGCCCGCAGCAGTTGCGGCCGTGTTCCAGAACGCCTTTGCAGGAACCAATTCAGTAATCGCTGATTCGAAGACGAGAGTCTCAGGCCCCGGCCGATCCACAACGCGGAGCCGAGCCCAAGGGTGATTCCTCGAAGCTGTCACGAACGAGTTGCGCATGTAGCGGGCAAGTTTCTGTGCGTCGGCCTGAAGCTGGCCCTGGGTCTTGCTGCTCTGCGAGGCCCACCAGCTCTGCTCTCTGAGCCTAGCCACGCCCACGGGAGCAAAGTAGATGGACGTGAACCTCTGGGAAGGCGCCTTGCCTCGCATCTCGGGGGCGACCCAAACTTCATCGAGGAACTGCGCCCGCGACGTGTTGTTCCCACTTCCTCCCCCCTGAAAAGTAGAACAACTCGTGAGAACGATCAGGCAAAGAGTAGAGAGAATAAGCGTTGGTTTCATGAGCATAAGATCGGCTGAAGCTTGGATGATAGGACTGGCTTTGGAGAAAACTGGCAAGAGCGTGGCAAGCTTACCATGGCTTTAACGTAAATGCTGATCGATCATAAACAACCTCGCCAGGTCTCTTGTTTGCTGAGCGCACCATTTGCCACGACCACATGTGGATAATACCGATAGCATGGCCGTACCAAGAGAAATTCTTCAAGTTTACAAGAGACGCTTGTCCCGACTCACGATCAGCGAACTGCGCTAGAATTTTCCCACTACTTCCATCTCGGACTCTTGCTTCGAAGGCGATCGTTCCACTTGTCTGTGTGCGAATGGCGGCGCCCGCGAACGAAGCCGCGTAGCTGGCAATATTGAGCGCCGCCTTGGTGGGCGTAACCTCCACGATAGCCAATTCAAGCACCAGAGTTCCCCGACCTCGTGGATTCTTGACAACACGGAGCCTGTTGTTGGGATCAGAACTGAATGCGCCTATCAGTGAGCGGTGGAAGTAATTTGCTAGATTCCGAGCATCCCGTTGTATAGTCTGATTATTGACCATCTGTTTCCACCACGTCTGTTGCATGAGATAGCGAGTATCAATCGGGGCAATCGCGATCTTATCGTATCCCTGCAAGGACACGCCCGGACGCACCCAAACCCTGTCAAAAGGCAGATCCGCACGCTGCGCCATTGGAACCCTAGAATCAATGAAGCCGGCTGGCGGAGCAGGCATCGCTTTACACCCTACCAAAGCTACCATCATCAGTAGCAAGCAGGACCTTGTGCCCCATTCCATTGCGGAAGTATGGGAACGATGTAGTTTCTGGTTCTTTATCTGTTTGGCGTTCATCTATTTGATGGAAAGAAGATAAGGTGAAATAAGGTTCTGATATTCTCTGTCAACGTTTCTTCGTGCGACCAGTTGAGCGAGATGAAGAAGAGCGGTTGCTTCTAGCAGACCGGCTTCGCTGGGTAGTGGATTTGCCACGTTGACGTGCTTGATAGTCTCGCTTCAACTGGCTTGAGCTGCTGCGCTTCGACTTGTAGGTGCTACGCTTGATGCTCGATCTGGCTGAGGGACGGCTACTGCGGGTAGAAGGACGTGCTTTGGGAGTCAGACTTCTCGGCGTGGAAGGACGCGCCTGCGTTGGCCTCTTCGGAGTTGAGGGGCGCGTCGTTTGAGCGGGCCGCTTGGGTGGCGTCGACGGCCGGGTTCTAGGCGCAGTCGAAGGCCGGGTTTGTGCTGGCCGTTTCGGTGTGGTCGGACGAGCTGCACCTTGCCAATTACCTGCACTCGGGCGATTTCCAACGTTCCCCGCCGTGTTTGATTTGGTCCGAGCGTTAGGGATGTTCGCATTGTCCCATCCACCTCTGCCACGTTTGGACCAATCGCCATCGTTATCGCGCTTGTAGAGATTGCCATTCCTGCCGACATAAAGGTCATCCTTCTTTGATTTGCCAATGAAGGTGTCGGGTCCATAACGACGATTCACGCCGACGCCTGCAGCACCTTTCGAGGTTTCGAATCCGTAAGCGGTGCCCTTCCAATTCGACCGATGACCAGCACGGGCCCACTCATCATCTCGGCTTACGACCGCACGGCCCCAAGACCCATACGGCGTGTTTACTCCCGCGCGGGCTGCATAGGTATCCGTCCAGGGGTTATAAGCCTCTCTAGCAAAGGCACTCCCACGAGGTCCATAGGCAGCCCCGCCTCGTGCGTAAGTGCCTGTCCAGGGATTATAGACAGCGCCTCGTCCAGCACCGCCGTAGGGCCCATAATGAACGCTACCAGAGCGGTAATAACCTCCTGTATACCAATTGTAATGCGCCCCGCAGCCATATCCATACCAGTGTGATGGATGGTGGTAATGCCAGTAATGCCAATGATTGTCATCCCAATCGTCGATAATCTCACTGGCCAACCAGAGTCCTGCGCCAAAGACCAGCGCTCTGCCAATCACATAGGAACCCATATAGCCCGAGGTGTAGCCCACGGTGACCTTGTCCGGCGTCGAATCATACACGTGAACGTAGGTCACATTATGCTTCGGGCTTGAGCTTGGAATCGTATAGATTTGGTCCGGTACATTGGAACAAACAACCCAGGGACCGTTGGCTGAGCTCGCCTGAAACCAAACACCGCTCTTACAGGCGTAGAAGAGTGTATCGAAACCAAAGACATCATCAGGTGTGTTTGACGCATACGAGACCTCAGTTCCCTCAATCTCCTTAAACTGAGGGTCGCCGTCGTAGTTCACTTCTAGTGTCGCCTCGTCACGGCTGACCGTTGCGGTCTGAGGGATTTGCGCCATGCTGATCGCTTCTTCGGCATCAGGTGTGCCTGGCACAGACGCCAACACATAGGCCTTCTCGTGGTCCTGGGGGATCTTGAGGAACTCTTCTGGCAGTGTTTCGGTCGCAGCCTCCCACGGCCCATTCAACGTTTCTGCACTGAACCAACGTCCTGAAGTCAGGAAATAATGCCGTCCATCTATCATGAACAAATCGGCGTCTGTATTGGCGACGAAGAGCAGCAAAGTGCCCGTGATCGGAGTGTAAGAAGGCTGTCCCTCCGTGATGATCAATTCGGATGGCTGTTCAACGACAATCACCTGCGGAGCCGTATCGGAGCCCTTTGGCTCCAAATTTGCCCTCACATCTTTCCAATTATCGTCGTCGGGCAGCTTGCTCAGATCATTGGGCAAGGACTCCGAGCTCACCCAGGGACCGTTTGCTAGATCCTTCGTTTCGACCCAGCCATCGCCATTAAGAAGATAGTAGTTCCCAGAGCTAGGCTCCATGAAGAGGTCCCAGTTCGTGTTAATCGCAAACAGCAGATTCGTGTCTTTGATAGTTTGAAGTCGAGGCTTGCCCATGAACATGACCAAGATGGACGGCTCAGAGCTATAATAGATGGGCGGCGGATCCAGGTTCACCTCGACCTGCCGCTCCTGCTCGGCCGTTCTCTCGACGTTTGCGAGCACACGATCCAAGTTCATCAATAAGGGCTTCTTGGGAGTCAGAATACTCTCCGTAACCAGCCTCAATCGCTTGGATTCGGCGGCGTCCTTCGCATCAGGAAAGCGCAATTCCTTCACCGTGCGCTCCTTGAAAGTCACCGTCCGTGTTTCCATATCGGCAATGGTCTCCGCCTCCATGGTCATGGCACCATAGTGCACATCTTCAGTACCCTCTGGCTTCACAGCGACAGCCATGCGAGCCATTGCCTTGCGATAGTCCTCCCATTCGTGAATCTGTGGTTGGAAGATAGCGACTTCGTAGCCAGGTGCTTGATACACTTGTGGCCAGTCGAGGTCGTCGAGAGCCTTCTGGTCTTCACTATCTTTGGCCGCTTGGCCAAACACACTGATGACCGATGCGAGCATGAGGACGCCAAGCGTCGTGATTGGAGCGTGATTTAGCTTCATAGGTGAATGTCGGTGAGAGGCGATTCAGGAGCGATCGTCGTTTGTTAGTTTCAGTTATTTCGGGAAAGGGAAATAGGGTTGTCTTAGAATGAATAGCCTAAGCCGATTGTCAGGCCGTCCATCTCGACGTCGTAATCAAAGTTCCCGCCATCGTAATCAATCTCCATATGGCTTGGTTTCAATTTGCTAACGCAAGATAGCTGAGTGGTGGAAATGTAGGTGTCGCAGGTGTTCCGCGTGATCTGTCAGCAGGAGGTGTAGGCGATTACTGTTCTCATATCAATGGCGTTCTAGCCCAATTGGAGTATAGCCCTCGCCTCACTGAACATGATGACGGATGGCGGCGGAAGCAATGGTGTCCAGTGGTCCCGCAGGAACGGAGCGCAGCACAGTGACAAGGACAGCACTGG
>Ga0213868_10001012_pt1 | contig 27212 bp, 24 predicted proteins | sample PICome_9_FD_160087 | JGI IMG/M metagenome (GOLD analysis project Ga0213868, IMG submission 160087) | Coastal seawater microbial communities near Pivers Island, North Carolina, United States - PICO127 | ecosystem: Environmental > Aquatic > Marine > Coastal | place: USA: North Carolina... | reverse complement strand
CGACGTGGCGTAGGCAGCTTTTGCTCTAAATTGGCTGCTTGTACAATATCCAACAACGAGTCCATCGAGCTCGGCAACGAATATTCTGTAAATGCCGGTTGATGAGTACTTGGAAAACCAGGACGTGACGCGATCAGCAGCGCAGTGCTTTTCCAGGTCGAAGCTTGTTGCGGTCTCTTCGACATAATAGTTATATATCTCTGTCAGACGCGGCACATCTTCAACGCTCCCGGGTCTTATGGCAACATTACTCATGGATCCTTTTTTCGGACGAAAATTACTTGCTGCAGTGCAGAGGGATCGCGCTAATCTGCGTTCAGATTCTTCTGCAGGCTTTCGAGTTGATCCTGCAGAGTCTTATTGAGAGTGCCCGCCATGGACTTATTTTGGTCGTGACCTGCCCCGTGGATTTTCACCGCAACGACTTTGAGTGTATCCAAATTTGATTTGGCGGTAGCAGGGGCTATTGCCTCAAGAGCATTGAGCGCCTTGGTAAGAGCGATCTCAATATGGTGCATTTCCACGTAGAGTCCATTTCCCGCAGCGAGATTCATTTCCGACGCTAAAAGGTTAAGATGCTGAATTAATTCTGCTTGATCCATATTTTCAATCAGAGCGGATTCGTAGTCCTTTGTTTCGCGGTCCATGGAGTGAATGTCTGCCTGTTGCCTACCGCAAGCAGACAAAAATAAAGAAATAGCGATCAGAGAAATTCGAATGTTCATTGTATGCAATATCTGGTTATGCAAAGAGAGGAAGAAAAGGAGCTAGGAATTTAATATTGCGACAACTTCGCTGTGCAGATCTGTGTTGGCAGCGACGATAGAGTTGCCTTGGGCGGGGTTATTGCCGAACCAGTCGGTGATGGTGGCTCCTGAACCGCGAATTATAGGAATAAGAGCCATAATATCCCACGGATTCGCTATCGGATCAATCATGATGTCTGCGTTTCCAGTGGCCAATAGGTAGTAGCCGTAGCAATCGCCCCATGTGCGAGTCATTTTAGTTTTGGAGACGAGCTTTTCGAACGCCCGGCCATTCTGGTGCTTGGCAACTTCGGAATAGTCCGTAGTCAGGAGTAAGGCTTCATCGAGTGGCTTGTCCGCCTTCGCCTTTACGAGATCGCCATTGACGAATGTGGAATGACCATCACTGCTGATCCGCTTTCCCAAGGCAGGGAAATTGACACAGCCAAAGATGGGCTCACCCTCCAAGAGTAAAGCTATCATCGTTCCGTATAGCGGGCAACCAGCGGTGAATGTCTTGGTTCCGTCGATGGGATCTATGATCCAGGTAAAGGCTGCGTTTGGGTTTAAGTCTTCATATTCTTCACCCTTGATCCCGTGTTCCGGATACAACACGTTGATGGCTTCACGGATTTCTCTCTCTGTTTCTTTGTCGGCAAAGGTCACGGGTGACAGATCGCTTTTTGTTTCGACCACCATGTCGGGATTCTCGTAGAAGGAGAGTATAGTCTTCTGCGTTTCTAGGCAGAGCTTTCGCGTAAACTCGTCAAATTCGTCAAAATTCATAGGATCGGAAGTCTTATATTGCACGGAAGGACTCTGGGGATAAAGCTTTTTACCCAACGAGATGGAACTCTACTGGGACGAAGCCCCGATTCACGTGATCGATTTTGAAGGCGGACTGCAATGCGGCATTGTAGAGTATGGAATAGCCACGATCAAAGGGAGCTCAATCGAATCGGTAGCGACACGATTTTGTCAGCCTAAAGCCCCGATCCCAAAAAATGAATGGTCGATTCACAAAATCACGACTGCTGAAGCCTCATTGGAAATGCCCTTCGAGGAAGAATGGGAGCGATTCGCATCCATTAGAGAGTCGGGACCTCTAGCGGCACATTTCGCCTCGGCGGAAAATACCATGCTCAAATCTGTATTCCCTTATCCTAGGAAGTCCCCGAGTTGGCTGGATGACGGAAAATCACTAGTAAGCTGGGGGCCTTGGCTGGATACGGGTACCTTGTATCGTAACATGGGAGGGGCCGCGGGCTCCCTAAAATTGGCGGATTTGGTACGCCGCTACCATCTGCAGCCAGAACTTGACGATCTAAGTGCCATACATTGCCCCGTGGGTAGGCAGAATTATCATTGTGCTCTCTATGACGCGATTGCTTCTGCTCTTTTGCTGATCTACTACTGTAAGGAGCTTAGCAAATACCGTCTTTTGCTTTCTGAGGTTATTGGCCGGAGCCAAGGAAGCCCGGCCAAGCGGCAAAAGATTGAGCAGAGAGAATTGTTTTAGGGCTATACCTGTTCCGCTGTAAGTGGATCTTGAGAGGCACCTTTATCCAGAGAATTCGTCAAGTTCTTGCTCTTTGGCCGCGATCCGATCTGAGAGTCCACTCCACTCTTCATAGTTCTTCTCCAGAGCAATCCGATCCCGCTCGTGAGCAACCATAGCCTCTCTGGCGTCGCCCGTCTTGAAGAAAGTAGGATCGGCCATTTTGGATTCCAGCAACTCTTGGCTAGTTTCAAGCTGGGAGATTAGCGCCTCGAGCTCTGAGATCCTCTTTTTTAATGGACTCAATGCAGTAACCAATGCCGCCCTTTTCTGGCGCCTTTCTTTCGGGGAAATTTTCGAAACGCTTTTCGATGACTGTGAACTGACGGCGTTGGCCTTTGGCTGGCTACCATTATCCAATTTCTCAAGATGTCTTAGGTAATCGGATACGTTACCAGGAAATAGAGAAAGGCCATCCTTACGAACTTCGAGCGTTTTGTTTACGATGCGATCCACAAAAGCACGGTTGTGCGATACAATAATAAAGGCTCCTTCGTAATTCTCGAGCGCTCTCTGCAATGCCTCTTGCGAACGCATATCGAGGTGATTCGTTGGTTCGTCGAGAATTAGGAAATTGGCTTGTTGGGTAAGGATCTTTGCTAGGGCGAGACGATTTCGTTCACCGCCCGAAAGTACGCTTGTTTTTTTGAATACGTCGTCACCATGAAAGAGAAAGGCCCCTAGGGCGGAACGTAGCTGAGTGGTGTTTTGGCCGGAATTTGTTCTTTCGAGTGTTTCGAGGACGGTATAGCTGGGGCTCAGTTCGTCCGCTTGGTGCTGAGCGAAGTAGGAGATTATCGTATTGTGCCCTGGCTTACGGATACCACTTTGAAATGGTTCGACTGCGGCAATGACCTTTGCCAAGGTAGACTTCCCGGCTCCATTTACTCCAACCACTGCAAGCCGATCGCCCCTTTCGATTCGAATGGTCGCATTCTCGATCACTTTCAAGTCGCCATAGGACTTGCATAGATTTTCGAGTTCCATGATCGTTTGCCCACTTCGGGGAGCTGGGGGAAAGGAAAAGGCAATCGAGTTCTCTTCGGTCTCGATCTCGATTCGTTCGACCTTATCCAGAGCCTTGATACGGCTTTGGACTTGGCTGGCTTTGGATGCTTTGTAGCGAAATCGGTCTATGAATTTCTCGGTTCGCTCGATCTCCTTTTGCTGATTCTTGAACGAGCGAATCAACTGGTCTTTCCTGATTTTGCTCTGTTCCTCAAAATAGGAGTAACCACCTTGGTAGACATTCAGATTTCCTTGGCTAAGTTCAAAGGTCTGCTTACAAAGCTCGTCTAAAAAGGCACGGTCATGGGAGACCATAAGAATAGCCCCTTCGTACCGTTTGAGGTAGTTTTCAAGCCAGCGCTGGGAAATGATGTCCAGGTGATTGGTCGGTTCATCAAGAAGAAGCAGGGAAGGGGAGGCAAGGAGGAGCTTCGCTAGAGCGATTCGCATTTGCCAGCCGCCGCTGAATTCGCTGGTCTGCCTTTTCATATCGGACTGTTCGAATCCGAGACCGTGCAAAACGGATTCAATACGGGAGGGGAGTTTTTCCACATCATGGTTTTCCAATTCCCGCTCCCATGTCCCAATGAGCTCGAGTATTTCGTGGTAGTCCTTGGAGTTTGTATTTAAGGAATGGAGTAGTATGCTGGCTTCGTCGACCTTAGAGGTTAGCGTTAAGACATTCTCGAAGGCTGATTCGGCTTCTTCGTACAAGGACCTATCTGCTGCAATTATCCCGTCTTGGGGCAGGTAGCCAACTGTAACGTACTTTGCCTTGTCGACAAGTCCACCGTCGAGTTCCTCTTGATCGGCGAGAATTTTCAATAACGTGGTTTTTCCTGCTCCATTGGAGCCGACGAGTCCGATTCGATCCTTGTTGCCAATAGAGGCGGTAGCATCTCGAAATATGAAGCGCTCACCGTACTGGAGCTTTAGGTTGCGGAGCTGAATCATCTTAGTCGAGAGACTGCTCCTTTGAAGGCTTCCCAAGGAAGCGTCGCGCATCTAATGCGACTGGGAAAGGATTTCACTCCCGCCAGCGACTGTATGTCCTCATTTTCAAGGGCAGCGATTGAAATACCTGGTTGCAAAAGCGATTCGATTAGCGAGTCGGCGAAGTCGATTCCTCCCTCGACGTCGGACCGAGTAATCTGCTCGGTCAACATAGAAGCCGAAGCCATACAGATGGAACAGCACTGAGCCTCGAACGTGGCCTCAGATACCATCTTTTGGGAAACTTTAAGGTAAAGTGTGATGACGTCGCCGCAAAGAGGATTTTTCAGTTCAAAGTAGGCATCCGCATCCTTCAAGACACTTTTATTCTTTGGCTCGCGACTGTGCTTCAAAAGCGTATCACGGTAGAGCGCTTTCAGTTCCGGATTCATCAGGCCGTTACCCGAATAGCTGATGGACTTTGCCGAGTGATTCAACGAGAGCGTCGATATCTTCGTGATTATTGTAAAGAGCGATAGACACACGGGCCGTCGCTGAAATACCAAAACGCTTCATCAATGGCTCGCAGCAATGATGACCGGACCGCACGGCAATTCCTTCAGTATCGAGGATAGTTCCAATATCATGGGCATGGGCGGAATCCATGACAAATGAAATAGCTCCAGAACGATGTGATGGCTCGCCGATTAGCCTTACCCCGGCAGTAGATTTCAAACGGTTGGCAGCGTAGTCAATAAGCTGAGTCTCGTAGTCTTGGATCAGATCCCTCCCTATGGATTCGATGTAGTCAATGCCGGCCGCGATACCAATGCCTCCTGCAATGTGAGGAGTTCCCGCCTCGAACCGGTATGGTGGTTCTTTATAGGTGGTTCCATCGAAAGAAACGTGCGCAATCATGTCTCCACCACCTTGATACGGTCGCATGCGATCGAGTTTGGCGCGTTTTCCGTATAAGCCGCCAATGCCTGTTGGCATGAACATCTTGTGCGCGGAAAAAACAAGAAAATCACAGTCGAGTGCCTGGACATCCAGCTTCATGTGCTGAATTGATTGGGCTGAGTCTATTAGTGTGGGAATGCCTCTGTCCTTGGCGGCCTCGATAATTCTCTCTATTGGATTTACGGTCCCGATCGAATTGGAAACATGGACAATCGCTGCCAGTTTGGTCCGAGGTCCCATAAGGGAAATATAGGCATCCGTGTCCAGATCACCGTTATCAAAAATCGGTGCTACTTTGAGGACCGCCCCTGTTCCTTCGCAAAGGAGTTGCCAGGGAACTATGTTGGCGTGATGCTCCATGTGGGAAATCAGGATTTCGTCGCCCGCTGAAACAAGAGGCGCCAGAAAAGAGTGAGCGACGAGATTTATCGACTCAGTAGCCCCTCGAGTAAAAACGATTTCCGATTCATCGTTGGCGTTAAGATAGGCCGCGAGTTTGGTTCGAGCGTTTTCGTAGGCTGCGGTGGCCTCGGTACTGAGTAAGTGGACGCCCCGATGGACATTCGAGTTTTCGTCGGCGTAGTATTGCGTGATTGCATCGATCACTGATTGCGGCTTCTGGGTTGAGGCGGCGTTGTCTAAGTAAATAAGTGGCTTCCCGTTTACTTCTCGCTTCAATATAGGGAAATCGTCGCGAGCCTTTTTCAGGGCTTCAGGAATTGGTGGTGGTGTGGGCCGGACTATCATCGGATGTCGTGAAATGTGTCTATAAGGACAAGACGAGCTGGAGGTCTGTGTCGAATTAATTTGGTGTTATCCAGGAGTGAGAGAGGCTCTGAACAAGTTAGAGTTTTTTGAAAGCAGACAGCAGTTTGTCGAAGGGAGGGCTTGCGTAGAAGGAATTGGGTAATCATATACCCAAAATGCCCTTTAACGGTCTAGGCCTTTCAGATTCTCTATTACAAGCAATTGGTGAACTCGGGTTCGAGAAACCAACACCCGTACAAGCGAAAGCGATCCCCTTGATCCTTCAGGGGAAGGACATTATTGCATCTGCACAGACAGGAACGGGAAAAACAGCTGCATTTGGACTGCCAACACTCGATCAGCTGGAGCCGGGTAAACGCATCCAATGTCTAGTACTCGAGCCGACTCGAGAGCTGGCTCAGCAGGTGGTAGACGCATTGGAAAGCTATTCTAAACACCTAAAGACCAGAGTGGGAGTAGTTTATGGAGGCGTAAAGTACGGGCGCCAGAAGGAGATGCTCGAGAAAGGAGTGGATATTCTCGTCGCTACGCCAGGTCGATTGTTAGACCACATAGGTCAAGGGAATATTTCGTTGAAAAATGTTCAGGTGCTGATTCTAGACGAGGTCGACCGAATGCTGGACATGGGTTTTCTACCGGATGTGAGCCGCTTAATTAAGATGTGTCCGAAGGAAAGGCAAACCCTGTTTTTCTCTGCGACCATTCCAGCGGCGATTCAATCGATGATGAAATGGGTTCTGAACGATCCGGAAGTGATTGAGATTGGACGAAACCGTTCGGCTGCGGAAACGGTGACCCACGCGTTCTACCCTGTCGTGGAGCAGCAAAAGTACGATTTGTTGATCAAGCTGCTAGAGCAGACGCAATTTGAGAGCGTTTTGATTTTCACCCGAACGAAACTAAACGCTGACCTAATTTCAAGGCGCTTAGAGCGGCTGAAACACTCAGTTGGGGTGCTGCATTCTGACAGGGCACAGGGTGAGCGCACAGCGGCATTAAAGGGGTTTAAGTCGGGCAAGTTCGAAGTCTTGGTGGCAACTGATATCGCTGCCCGCGGTCTAGATATCGCGGGTGTGACACATGTCATCAATTACGATGTGCCCCTAAACGCCGAGGATTATGTTCACCGCATTGGTCGAACGGGCCGCGCAGAAAAGGAAGGGGATGCCTTCACGCTATTGACTGAGGACGAATTGAAAAACGCCGGTGCGATCGAGCATTATGTGGGGCAAAAAATAGCGCGAAAGAAAATTAAAGGCTTCAATTACATGTATTCGCGTTTGTTTGAGGAGGAAGAGAAGAACGCGTCTCGCAAAGCGAAGAGTCGGGCTTACGGCCGCCTTTCACGGTAGTCCACTCAACTTTACTTCTGAAGATCGACAATCGGTAGGTTGATTGCTCGATAGAATTGGTCGCGAATCAGGCCGAGGGCCGCTTTTGCTTCGACTGAACTCTCGCTTACGATTTTGATATTCCAGCACGTAGCATTATCGAGCTTGCTTGATCCACTCGAAAGGGTGGGAGTTTGCTGCTCGTGGATGAACTGAAAAAACTCGTCGTTTTTAACTAGTTCAGGAGCTTATACGTATAGAGAAAACGTATGCGGTTTTTCTTGGGCGGCTTGCCAGCCGGATTGAGATCCGAAAGTTGGAAAAATGCCACTCTGCTCAAGGGCAATAAGTCTGCTGTCGAAGTGGACTTCCAGGCGATTTTGTAACCGGTCAAATGCGAAGGCTTCCCCTGAGGCCACGCGGCCAGGAGCTAGTGCTTCTATAAAAAAGCCTGCCTTTCGTATCTAGTTCTAGGCGTGTTTGCGGTTCGGAACGACTTTGCGCCTGAAGGATAATCCATTCAGGATGGGTTTCTAGAAATCTTTCACTGGCAACTCTGAAAGTCTGCTTCCATAAAGCTTTACCCGTATTCATTCTATGAATTCTAAGAGCCGTTGGATTGGAAACTAAGAAGCTCGCTTCGATTCGACAGAAATATCCATTTCAACTCTGTCTCTTTCAAGCATTCGTGTGGTGGGGCTCATGACGTTGAGAAGCAAAGAGGATCTGTTCCAGTAGGGTTTGCTAACGTGGATCGGAGTTTGATGGGCTTTTCAAACTCATGAAATTTAGTGATTTGCTTATTTTGATGCGCCCTTTGGTGAGATTGGGATCAATTGTGGGCACTGCTTGGCTACTGGCACAAAAATGCGAGGCGTGACATTTAGTAGGGGGCCATGGTTAGAGAGAGATCAGAAATCCAGAAAACGAAAAAGCCCCTTCGCGAGGCGAAGGGGCTTTGTGAATTCTTTGGTCTTCAATTCGCTCTGAAAGCGATTGAACTAGAAAGTGAAGATCGTTTCGAAAGCAATGGTCGTGTTGGTACCTTCAGTTCCTAGGTCGGTTTGGCTCAACTCAACGAGCATTCCAAGATTGTCATTAACAGACCAGCCGGGGCTAATCGTGAATTTGGTAGCGGTGTCCCCGCCAGCCCAGTCTTGCTGGTCTTCACTCACACGAGCGGTGATCCCGAAATTGTCGGTGATTCCCATATTCGCCATCAATAGCCATTGGCTTCCGGTTATATTGGCACCCATGTCGTAGTCGTTGAACTCCAGAGCGTAGGTCATGTTACCGATTTCGTAGGAAGTCCAAAAGTTGATAAGGTCCTTATCTTCAATTGCATCTGCACCTTTGTCCTTGGCGAATCCCAAGTAGACGGTAAGGCCATCAGCTGGAAAAATAGCGATCTTTGCTTCCGCTCCGTATTCGCTATCTCCGATTGACCCATCAGGTCCGTAGACGGAGTCAACGACTGAAAGACCGAAATTCACAAAATCGTCTCCGTAGTTGAAACGCACTCCGTTATGGAACAAGGGAATACTGTTCGGAGCTAGATCGTAGGCGTATGAGTACTGGTATAGCCCAGTGGGCTCCACCGTTTCCCAGCCATGATAGCTGTTGAACTTACCCGCTTCGATATTGGCTCCGTCTCCAAGGTTGTAGGTTATGAACGCCTGTTCGAGATCGAATTCCTCGGTGCTGTTGTTGCCGAGATAATTCAGATCGATCTGAGCGGTGATTTCGTCGAAATCGATCAGGAAGTCGATCTCTGCTTGGTCGAGATTGAACGATGAGCTGTCTTCTCCAGTTTCACTGTTTACGTCCACTGCGGACATGTCCAAGAAACCAGTGACTGACAGGTTATCACTCAGTTCGATCTGTGCGTGTATAGCAGGAGTTGCTAGCAGTAGACCTGCGAGCGTAGTTTTCAGTAGTTTGTTCATTGTAGTAGTTATGAGTTAGTTATAAACTTTTTTGTGAATAACAGATTCTGTTGTTCTATTAACAACGAGAGACACAGAATCTCTGTGAAGACAAACGTTTCCCTAAAGAATAGAGAGTTTTAAAATTTTTTGCCCCTAGATTACACCTGGCTCAAAACGTACGGAAGCGGAGGCGATTGGACGCGCGAAAAAAGTGCGAAACAGCTCAAACTGCTGCAGATTGTGCAAGAAGAAAACGGCTAAAACACACTAAACTAGGGGATACAGTTAGGCGACTTTGGTGAATCAGTCCATATGAAATGTAAAATTTCTTATCTTTGACTAGATTGGCAAGATTCCGCGTGGGATCGATTTCTACAGGCTTTCCTTAAGAAATCATTGAATCTGGGTGTGTGCTTAGATCTGTTCAGCCGGGTTGGGGGAATCAGCAGATGGTTGATCTTCGCTCTCCTCATGATCTTCTTCAACTTCGACGATCCGCGCAACTCCGAGAAGGAGGTCTCCTTTGTTTAAATTGATGCAACGGACGCCCTTGGTCGCTCGGCCAATTACGCTGATTCCAGACACCTTCGTCCTGACAGCCTGACCATTTTTCGTTAGCATCATCATTTCGTCCGACTCAAACACCGTCAACGCTCCGGAAACGCCTGAAGTTCGGGCTGCAATGACTCCACTCCCTCCGCGCTTTTGAGTCGGATACTCGTCGAACTTCGTCCGCTTCCCCTGTCCACTTAGGCCGCAGATGAGAAGAGTTCCTTCGTTGTTGACGACCTCCATCGCTTTGGCTTCGTCGCCCTCTTTCAAGCGTATTCCACGGACCCCGCGAGTGGCGCGGCCCTGGTCGCGTAAGTCGGTCTCCGGAAATCGGATTGCTTGGCCTTTCAGGGTTATGATGACCAGATCGTCCTCACCACCTGTTAGCTTGGCCGAAATAAGGTCATCCCCTTCATCAATATTGATTCCGATGATCCCTCCGCGGCGGAAATTTTTGTAGTCGACCAGATTGGTTTTTTTAACGACCCCATTCTTGGTGCACATTACCAAGTGATGCGTATCCACTATTTCCTTAAGGCAAATCATAGCGGCGATTTTTTCCCCTTCCTGCAATTGGAAAACTCGTGCGATGGAGCGACCCTTGGAGGTTCGGGAGCCTTCGGGAATCTCGTATACCTTTTCCACGTACACGCGACCATTGTTCATGACGAAGAAAATGTAGTCATGCGTATTGGCGGTGAATATGTGCTCGATGAAATCCTCGTCATAAGTATTACCGCCTTGAACGCCTTTCCCGCCTCGCTTCTGAGTGCGGTATTCACTATCACTAGTACGTTTGATGAATCCTTTGTGGGAAACGGTGATGAAGCAGCCTTCGCGAGGGGTCATGTCCGCTTTTGAAATGTCGCCCTCGTAGGGAACGATTTCACAGCGCCGAGGGGACCCGTATTTCTCCTTCTGTTCAAGCAGTTCGGTTTTGATGATTTCGAGCAACTTCTGTTCGCTTTCTAGAATGCTTCTCAGCTCTTCTATCAGCTTGATGAGCTCTGCGTATTCCTATTCGATCTTGCCTCGCTCCATACCGGTGAGCTGGTAGAGTCGAAGGTCGAGAATCGCAGCAACCTGTCGATCGGAAAGAGGATACTTCCCTTGTAGCCTCTCTTTCGCCTCATCGCGATTTGCGGAAGATCGAATGATCTTTATGAAGTCGTCTAGGTTATCGAGAGCTATTTTGTATCCCTCGAGGATATGGGCCCTGTCTTCAGCTTTTTTGAGTCGAAATGCGGTACGGCGGTAGATGACATCGCGGCGATGATCAATGTAGCAATTGATCAGTTCCTTGATGTTCATCTGCTTGGGACGACGATTGTCCAAGGCGAGGAGATTGACGCCGAAGCTGCTTTCAAGAGCTGTTTTCTTGAACAGCTTTGACATGATGACTTCAGGGAATTCGCCCCGTTTCAGTTCGATGACAATACGAGTGTTTTCGTCTGATTCGTCTCGGAGATCACTGATCCCCTCAATGTCCTTTGAGGATACGAGATCTGCGATTTTTGTTACAAGGACTGCGCGATTAACATTGTAGGGGATTTTGGTGATGACGAGTCGATCGCGATCATTGTCGATCTCCTCTTTTCGCATTATGCCGCGAATGCGAACAATGCCTCGACCCGTGCGCATGTACTCATCGATGCCTTTGCGGCCAACGATTTGGCCCCCAGTTGGAAAGTCAGGACCTTGGATGTATGCAGCGAGTTCGTCGATTTCGATGTTTGGATTATCGATCTGAGCACAGATCCCGTCGATAAGTTCGTCGAGATTGTGGGGTGGAATATTGGTAGCCATTCCCACTGCGATCCCCGTTGAACCATTCATGAGAAGGTTCGGTAGTCCCGCAGGAAGCACATCAGGTTCAGTAGTGCTTTCTTTGTAGTTAGCGACAAAGTTGACTGTGTCTTCGTCGATGCACCGAAGAAGGTCCTCTGCAATATTGGTTAGTCGACATTCCGTATAGCGATAAGCCGCGGCAGAGTCGCCATCAACAGATCCAAAGTTGCCTTGGGGATCGATGAGGGGATATCGCATAACCCACTTTTGAGCCATACGAACGAGAGTGTCATAGACGGAGGAATCGCCATGAGGATGATAGTTCTTGAGTACTTCACCAACAACGCCGGCACATTTGTCGAATGACCGGTTGTGGAGCAGGCCTTCGCGAAACATTGCATAAAGAATGCGTCGCTGTACAGGTTTGAGCCCATCCCGGGCGTCGGGCAGAGCTCGACTGACTATGACCGACATCGAATAATCGATGTAGGCCGTCGACATGATGTCGGTGATGCTGGCTGGAGAAATGCGTTCGGATGCTGGGTCCATGCGTATCTAATTCTTGATTACGTAAATTGAAAGGTACTAGACGTCTAGGTAAGAGACGTTTAGAGCATTGTCTTCGATGAATGCCCTTCGGGGCGCGACTTCTTCACCCATAAGGATCGTAAACATTTCATCCGCCTTGGCGGCGTCATTGATATTCACTTTTAGTAGTTGTCGCTTTTCTGGGTCCATCGTGGTTTCGAAAAGCTGCTTGGGGTTCATTTCACCTAGACCTTTATATCGTTGAATGGACAGGCCTTTTCGTCCCAGCAGTCGAATCTGATTGAGAATATCCATGTTCGAGGAAATTTCGATCGTGTTCTCGTTTTTCTGCCCTTCGTTTTCCAGTATCGTATAGATTGGAGTTTCCGATGGCTGGAAATGGGTTAGGTCTAGCCCTATATCCTCGATCTCTCGCATCAATTTGGACATTTCATTTGCCTCGAAAATTTCGAATAACGAGATCCGCTTGGAGGTGCCTGCATCTTCGTTATGTATGGTAATAGTCTCGTTTTCGCTATCAAGCTCTTCGGAGCCGATTCCCGCGTTTTGCACAAATGTGGTACGGTCAGCCTTGGTGGTCAGGAAAGTGTAGAACTCCTCGTTTCCCTCGCGTACTCGTGCGAGATAGCGCGGCAGCGTGTGCTCTTCTTTTGAATACTGCTCCAGATACTCGCTGAGCGAAGCTCCGTGTCTGGATACTGCACCGCCAATTCGCTCGAGCTGAGCAAATATTTCAACGATCTGGTCAATTTGAGAAGGATTGAAGATGTGTCCGTCGTCTAAACGGGTCATCTTTACGTCCTCAGTGCCGAGTTCCAGGAGTATTCGGTTGAGTTGCTCGTCGTTGTCAATGTACTGCTCGCGTCGCTTCCGCTTGATTTTGTATAGCGGAGGCTGAGCGATGTAGACGTATCCCGTTTCGATGAGTTCTTTCATCTGGCGGTATAGGAAGGTCAAAAGCAGGGTACGAATGTGAGAACCGTCGACGTCCGCATCCGTCATGATGATGATCTTATGGTAGCGGGCTTTCTCAATTTTGAAGCCATGATCCCCCTCATTGTCCCCAATGCCGCAGCCAATCGCGGTGATCATGGTTCGGATTTCATTGTTGGAAAGAACTTTGTCGATCCGCGCCTTTTCAGAATTGATCAGCTTACCTCTCAGGGGAAGGATAGCTTGGGTCCGGCGATCACGGCCTTGCTTGGCAGATCCACCCGCGGAATCACCCTCCACGATGTAAAGTTCACTCTCATCCGGTTTCCGTGAAGAACAATCCGCGAGCTTTCCGGGGAGGCCTCCGCCTGAAAGTGCTCCTTTACGAACCGTTTCCCGCGCCTTCCGTGCGGCCTCGCGGGCACGTGCTGCGTTGAGGCATTTATCGATAAGCCTTTTCGCGAGTTTGGGATCGGTTTCGAAGACGTACTTCAGACGTTCGCCCACGATCTTCTGTACGATGCCATCGACTTCCGAGTTGGAGAGTTTGGTCTTGGTCTGTCCTTCGAATCTGGGTTCGGGAACCTTAACGGATACAACCGCAACGAGTCCTTCGCGAGCGTCGTCGCCAGTGATGGCTGGATCCTTTTCTTTGAGCAAATTGTTGGCCCTAGCAAATTGATTGATCACGCGAGTCAAGGCGGTGCGGAATCCAGACAAGTGGGTGCCGCCCTCAATATTGAAAATCGAGTTGGCGTAGGCAAACAGCTGCTCGTTGTAGGAATCGTTATACTGCAGCGATACATCGACACCGGTTGCGGGGCCATCCGGGTCGTTTGGATCGGGGAATGTGTCGCCGAAAGAAATGGGATCTTCGTGGAGGACGTTCTTCGAGCGGTTCAGGAATCGAATGTATTCCGCTATACCATCATTGAACTGAAAATTCTCACTTTTGCTGGAGCGCTCGTCACTGATCGTTATGTGGATTCCAGGGTTCAGGAAAGCGAGTTCGCGCAGACGCTTGGCGAGAATGTCGTAATGGAAAGTTCGGGTTTCCAAGAAGATAACCGGGTCCGGCTTAAAGCTAATCTTTGTGCCGGTCTTTTTGGTTTCACCGATAACCGCGAGTTTCTTGGTCGTGATACCTTGACTGAAGCTCATCTGATGGATTTTGCCATCCTTGCGAACTTCTGCCTGAAACCACTCGGAAACGGCGTTGACGCACTTGGCTCCCACACCGTGCAAGCCACCGGAAACCTGGTACGCCCCTTTGCCGAACTTTCCACCTGCGTGGAGGTTGGTGAGCACCAGTTCGAGAGCCGGCATATCGTACTTCGGGTGAATGTCTACCGGAATGCCGCGCCCGTCATCCTCGACGGAGCAGGAGCCATCCAAGTGAATGGAGACTTTGATGTTGGTGCAAAACCCGGCGAGAGCTTCGTCAATGGAATTGTCTACTACCTCAAAAACGCAATGGTGAAGTCCTCGCTCGTTCGTGTCCCCGATATACATGTCGGGGCGTTTTCGAACACCCTCTAGGCCCTCTAGCTTTTGAATATTCGAGGAGTCGTAGTTTGCGGAGCCTTCGTGATTTATGGGACTATTTTCGGCGTCGGTCTGGGAATCCATATAGTAGCTTTTGTCGGCGAAAAAGGTTTCAAATTGATTAGGCGATCACAACCTTTTTCTATGATAAAAGCGGTTAATTGAATCGTCTGGATGAAGGCGTGCAAGGACCTTTTTCGTGTATATTCACCTACTGGGTTTTTTGGGTCGAAATAGCCCGTTTTGAAGAGGTTTATTTGCTTTTGTACTCGATTGCGTGTCGAAAGGTCCCCAGCTTGGTTAGTAGCGATGAAATTGACCGTGAAACTCGAATACGCTTGCCGTGCCTTGGTCCAGTTAGCGAAGCGGTATGAAGGTTCTGGCGTTTCCAGTATTGAGGAACTGGCCAATGTGGAAAAAATCCCGGCGAAATACCTCGCCCAAATATTGAGCGAACTTCGTAACGGAGGACTCGTTGAGAGCCGGAGAGGGAAGCAAGGAGGCTATTTGCTCGCGAGAGCCCCAGACCAAATTTCTATCTCCGATGTGATTTCTCTCATTGAGAGCGAAATGTTTTCGGAGTCTGCGAGGGTTTCGGGGGATTCGGGAGAAGCAATTGCGAAGGCGTGGGCGGAAATTCAGGAGCGTTTTGAAGAGATTGTGCGTTCGATCACTTTGGCGGAGCTTGCCGCGCGTGAAAATCAGGAGATGTATTACATTTAGGCATTCGGTATCGATGCGCCTTGACGGATTGAAATTATAGCCCTCCAATCTCAGTCATATATATGGCCACAGATTGCACTACCAGCCTGCTGATCCTCCAAGATCGGGACATGAATTTGCAGCGGATCGAGCGCGATTTGGCCCATTTGCCGGTTGAAAAAGCATCGACACAGAAAAAGATAGCAGATCTTGAAACTGAGATTGCGGCGGGAAAGCAACTCGTCAAGGAGCTGGAAGTCCGTGGGAAGATGATCGAAACGGAGATGGGCGATGTTGAACAACAGTTGCTTAAGTACAAAAACCAGCAGCTGCTTGTTAAAAAGAACGATGAGTACCAGGCTCTGACTCATGAAATCGCGCTGACTCAGGCAAAGATATCCGATCTTGAGGAAAAAGAAATCGAACTCTTGTACGAGTTGGATGAGACACGCAAGAAACAAGGGGAAGATGAAGCGGTTTGCCGCGAGAAGATTGAAGTGGAAAAGCGGTTTTTAGGCCGATTGGATGAAAAAGAGGAGAATTTAAAGAGCGAGATCGATGCGGCAAGGCAAGCACTGGCTGAGGTTGAAGCAAGTATTGAAAAGCCAATGCTCTCCGTATACCGGCGTGTCTCAAGAGGCTTGAAATTTCCCATCATCGTCGCTCAAAAAGACGCCAAGTGCCAGGGTTGTCACATGCGGGTTTCTTCTTCGGTTGAGGTTGAGGTGATGAAGGGTAACGAAATTACCACTTGCGACAATTGCGGACGCATCCTTTATTTCGACGCCTAGCTTCGGAGCCACACGTTCGCTCCGCCGTTCTTTAATGAATTCGTTCAGCGCAGGCAGTGGAGAGGAAAGTCCGGACGTCACAGGGCAGGATTCCTCGTGAAAGCGGGGAAGGCTCGCTTCAAGGCGAGTTGATGGATAGCGCCACAGAAAATACACCGCCCACCTTCGCCAAGGCTTCGGCGGGCAGGCCTCTTTCGGGAGTTCTGTTTGGTGAAGGAAGGTAAGGTTGAAATGGTGGGGTAAGAGCCCACCGCCGCTCCGAGCAATCGGGCGGGCAGGGCAAGCCCAATCCGACGCAAGACAAAATAGGGGGCAGAGCGGCCCGTTTTTTATGCCCCGGGTATGTCGCGCCTTTTTCGAAAGGGTTCCGCATTCGTGCGGGACAGATAAATGAACGTGGCCCTGCTTCGGCAGCGTACAGAATCCGGCTTACAGGCTCCGGAGCTAGAATTTTTATAAGGGCACTTGGTCTAACGTTTTTGATGGATCCGGGACCTAGGCTACTGCAAGGGTCTAGCTATCGTATTTTTCAAGAGGTTCGAGAATTGAGCAGGGATAGGAATCTAACTTTAGATTGGTCAATTTTCTCCAATAATCAAAGGCGATTGTTGGTAACTAGACGTTGTGAGTTGTAGATTCGCGTCCAACCTGTTTTAGTCGTAAATTGAGAACGTGATTAGACAAGCCGTTAGATAGCAAGCGTGTTAGATTAGCCTCGAAAAGGGGGTCTCCCCCATTTGAGATTATGCTGTATGCGATCATTATTCTAGTGGTCCTTCTTACCGGATCATATAACCCTCGCTGCAGGAACCATTGGTGATCCGACTGCTTCATGGAGCTCGGATTCGGAAGTCTACCATGTCTCCAGTTTTAACATGAGTGGTAGTAATACGATCACCGTTATGTGACCAACGGTTCTCATTGTTGACGGTGACTTCAAGATGACCGGATAAGCCGAGCTCAATATCGTGAAGATGGAATCCTATTTACAAATGTACGTGGGAGGGGACCTAGTTCTCACGGGGCTGGGAATCTTGAATGAGGAGCAAAACCCAGAAGCTTTCCAGGTTTTGGGAACCGCGGCATCGGGTGCAGCCCAGTCGATTAAGGTGGCCGGCAACGGAGATTTTGCCGGCGTTCTCTACGCTCCTAATGCTGATCTAGAGATTAAGGGGAACGAAAACGGTTAGGGAGCCGCGGTCGGTGAAAACATCACTTTAACCGGAAACGCGGCGTTTCACTACCATTTGAACTTGAAGAACCTAGACAGCGATTGGTCCTACAGGATCAGTAGATGGCACGAGCTACGTGGAAACTCAGAGTGGCTAGACTTTCTCCAACACCACGAGCATGGCTAATCCAATTTCACCCCTGTAAAAGCCTCGCTACATCTAGTGTAAATGCCTTGACACGGAAGGAAATTGGCGAAATATCCGCCCCCCAATGGCAAATACCAAGTCAGCACAAAAGAACAACCGAAAGACGATCGCTCGTACGCTGCGCAATCGTGCCCGCAAGACCCGTCTAAAAACGTTGGCTAAGAAGGTTCAGACGCTCGCGGAGTCCGGCGACAAGGAAGGGCTCAAGGCGGCGGCTACCGACTATATATCGGCCATGGACAAAGCGGCAAAGACGAATCTAGTCCATCGCAACAAAGCGAGCCGTACGAAGGCATCCATGGCGAGGTTGCTCGCGGCCTAGTAAATTTTTTTTCCTCCCCCCATCTGTGAGCTCCCACGTTTTAGCGATGGGGGCTCTTTTTTTAACCGAATGCCCGACATCGCTCCATTTATTTCCTTCCCAGAACGCTATTTGGGTGAGCGATCAGTCAAGTTCCCCTTGCTCGTAGATCATCCGGGTTACTTCGCGATTAACAAGCCAGCAGGGCTTGCCTGTTTTAGACATGAGTGGAATGCAGGTAAGCCGGATGTATCCATGGCTTTGCGGAGGGAGCTCCTCAATGAAAAGCCTCAGTTGAAAGCCTTGGGAGTGGAAGGCCTTTTTCGCGTATTTAAGCTCGATGCGGAATTGAGCGGGGTTCTCCTTTACGCTAAAACGGAGGAGTGGGAGGAGAATCTGAGAAACGCCTTTGGTTCGCGCCAGATCGTTTTTCGCTACCACTTTCTTGCGAGTACGGAATTCGAGGAGCGCGTGCTAATCTGTGATTTGCCTATTGCCACTCACTCAAATGGGAAGCAGATGCTCGTTTCCCACAAGACTGGGAAAAAGTGCGAAACCCGCTTTCAGTACTTGAGAAGCTTCGGGCGTTACCAGCTTTGGGAGGCGAAGACTCGAGACATGCGAGTGCATCAGGTACGAATCCATGCTGCAGAGAGAGGTCTGAACATCGTGGGAGAAGCGGAATACGCGAAAGGCGACCGCATTTTTCTGTCGATGATTAAGAAGGGTTTTCGGCGTGGGAATTCGCCGGAAAACCCGATCTACGATGCGATTTGCGTTCATCTTGTTTCCGTCGAGTTTGAAATTCCGGGCGAACCCTGTCCGAGAGCTCAGGCTCCGCTGCCGAAGGGATTTAAAACGCTCTTGAAAAAACTGGATCAATTCAAGGGTCCTCGAGGCTAATTCCCCTAGGGCGTCAGTGAATAGAGATTTTGGAAAGTGACCCTGACTTTAGACAGTGAAGCCAGAAGAGAGCTAGGGTGGTTGAGCTCTACCCTCTTTGTAAGGCAATAAAGTGTCGTTTCTTCTTTACAGCGTCTAGGGCACGCATCACTTTCTCGGGCTTTTCCAAAAAGTTGAAGATATCATTCTATGGGTAATCTAAAGAAAAAACGTCGTCTTAAGATGTCGAAGCACAAACGCCGCAAGCGTTTGAAGTCGAATCGTCATAAGAAGAAGGCTTGGTAGAGTGGTATACTCCCACAGAGTCCCCGTTGAGGTCTCGCGTAGTGTGATAAAAGTCTTTTGCTGACCTGCGAAAACGAGAAATATCAAAGCCCGAACGTTTTAACGGTCCGGGCTTTTTTATAGGCCAATGCTTTTTGGGAACTTGGGTTCTGAGAAAGTAACCCGCGTTTTGGCTTCGATTTTTATGCGAGTACTCAGTCTCCTAAGATCTAGGGGCGTCATTAGGATTAAGGTAAGCCCGTTACTGTTATAGAAATTCGCTATGTCAAATCTACGGGGGTGGATCGGGTCCTACTCTCGATTGGAAGCAGGGGCTTTCTTCGTCAGAGAAGGATTCCCTTGAGTGCAATGGCCTAATCAGCGGCGCGGCCTAAGGCTCAAAATGAGCATAACTTCCCTCTATTCGACTCAATTGAGGAAATGAGTAGTCGATGGGTTTAAGTATCCCATTTGGGCGGATATTCGCCTGGGGAATCCAGACATGATTTCCTCAATTAAAAAGGATTACATAGTAGAGTATCTTCCCACCTTTATTAGGATGGTCCGGGTAAGCTCGTTCAACACACCTCCAACGATTGAGGCGATTGAGGAAGTAGAGCTTGGCGAAGCTTCAGAGGCAATTGCTAGCTCGGTAAGAAAATTTTGCGGTGCGAAAACGAATGGCTTCTTGCATGGCACTTGTGTGGTGTATCCGGAGCGCCGGGTTGTTCGACAAGTAGTGATTGACGCTCCAAAAGGGAAAGAAACGGAGTTCGTTTTCAAATTCCTTCACGATCAAATCGAAAACGCTCCTCCTGAATTAGTGGCCCATTGTCTTTCCCCTAAAACAGGTAAGGAAGTGGACCCCAGAGAATTTGGTCGCAAGGAAGTGCTCATATGCGGGGTTCCTCACCGAGACATAAACGAGCTGCAACAATCAATGCTTGAGCATGCAATATTCCCCAAGAGATTGGAGTTGGGTACGGTTGGCATGCTTGGAGCGGTTCAAGACGCTTTAAAGTGGAAGGATTCAAAGCTTCCTGCACTTCTGCTTGAATTGGATGAGCGCTCTGCAAACGCCGTAATAATCGGAGCCAACGGGATCGAGATATCCCGTCGAATCGATATGGGATCAAAGGACATTGCAGAGTCACTGAAGTTGCAACTGAACATTAAGGATGAAGATGCAGCGATTAGATTGCTTTCTTCAAAGGACTTCGATTTTAGCGCGATTTCTAAAAAAATCATAAGAAAGCTCCTACGTGAGCTTCAATCATCAATTGGCTACTACGAAGTTCAAACCGGACAATCGGTTAATTGGATACACACAACTTCAAGATCTATTCAGATGGATTGGTTGGAAAGAAGCATGGGAGAGTTCCTGAATTTAGAGTCTTTGAAATTCGATGTTAGAGAATGGCTCGATTCAGTCGGAGTCAGTTTCGCAAGTGATGAGCTTAGTGAAATGGTAGATTTCTCTTGGCTGGGGCTGTTCTCAAGTCTTTGCACTTTTGATAAAGAGGAGGTTGCCGCATGAGTAAGAAGTGGGACAAGAAAGTCGAAGTAGAGGGAGAGCTGAACTGGCGCCCTGACTTTCGTGATCGTCAATCTCTGCCTGATATAAAAACCGTCAGGACAACTTTCTTCATTTCGGCTATAGCGGTAACAATAGCCGTGATGAGTGTTATGCACGTAGGATTCCAAGAATATACCATCTACTCCCTTGAGAGAAAGATTGAAGAAGGAAAAACTGAAATAGCCGCCCGCCAGGGCCTTCATGCAAAAGCGATAGGAATGAAGAATCTCTTTCTTGCGCAAGAAAAACGTATCGATGAGATAAATACATTTGAAGAAAGACAGTTGGCCGCGAGTGATCTAATACTCGATTCGGGCAAAAGCCTTAGCCCAGGCATGTCACTCCTGAGTATTGAGTACATTGATGAAAAAGCAGTATTTCAAGGATTCGTCGTGGCAAGCGAGGAGACAGATTCGCTTTTAAAAGATTATCTGGAGAAGCTTCGGAACGTAGATTCGTTGAAAGATCGCTATGCGGACATCAATCAAGTTTCGGTGGAGAGGGAATCCGGCACTGACCTGATCAAGTTTCATTTAGAAGCAATAAATCCCGAGGAGACGACACCTCCAAAAAGAAATCATAAGTATGAATTTTGAGCGGTTGATAGAGACGGTTAGGAAGAACCTAGTAGTTGCGATTTCAGGGGTTGTTACCGCCAGCTGCATGACGGTTTACGTTTTGCACATGGATAAAAAGCCGGACTTGGAATCGGAAATTGAGCAGATTGACACTCGTATTTCGACTATGTTGAGGAATATCACCAACAGCGCTGGGTTGGAGGAAGATATCGAAGTAGTCAAGAGCCAGATCTTAGAGCTGGAAGAGAGAATGTTTCAGTCACAGGAGTTAGCCACAAACTACAATTACTTCTTCAATATTGAAAAATCGACGAACGTGTCTCTAAGCGATTTAAAACAAGTTGAGATCGTAACGGGAGACGCAAATCAGAAAAAGCATAAGATGCCGAATCCGTTCGTGGATGTCTATGTAAAGATACGGTATGATATGAGAGCCAACGGAACTTATAAAGATTTGGTTAATTTTATGAGAACTTTAGAAGGAGGCCCATCTTTCTACCAATTGGAGAAGTTCAGACTGTCGAAGTCATCAGCTGGCGGCAGCGAGCTTTTATCCATGGATGTATCTTTTTTAATGCTCGGGAAGAAAGCGTCTTAGTTCCGTATGAAATTTAGTACTTATAAGATTGTAACTATTTTACTGATGTTAGGAATTGCGACATCAGGGTACTCGCTTGTCAAAGAACCAGAAGTTCGTAAGGCGAAAATAGAAATAGCGAAACGCCTTTTAAGCAAGCGTGTAGTTCTGCCGGACGAGAAGCTTTTGGTTGCAATCGGGGACCCTTTTGACCTTTCGAAAGAGGTCATTGAGGTTGTGGAGGAAGTAGTTGAGGAAAAAGTTTCCGCACATGAATTGATTCCTATGCTAGCCGAGAATGTAAACCCCACTGGGGTGTTCGCAGTAGGGGGCGAGTATTACCTGATTTTTAATCAGGACAAGGTAAAGTCCGGTGGAACGATTTCCATAGAGTATAAGAAAAAAAAATACAATTTGGAAATAGTAAGGGTAGCTCGAAACGCATATAGTCTGCGTTTGGAAGATGCAGAAATTGAGATTAAACTAAAGTAGAGAGAAATGAACACTGCAAAACGATTAATGTTTGGCACTATACTGTTCGGATGCCTGCAAATGGCGGCATACGGACAGAACGGCCAGTCGGACGTTAGCACGGAGTATCCTAGGGCATCTGACGTTGGTAGGCAATTTGACGACTCCACCCTGAGGGGTGAAGAGTCGAGTCCAAGCACGGATACCGGGAGAGGTTTGAGTACATCCCCATTGAATAGGGAACTTTTGTTGGGTGATACCGATATGATTTCGGTCGACTTTCCAAACGCGGAAATTAGAACAGTTCTACGTAACGTGGCTGATCTCTATATGCTCAACATTGTCATTCCTGAGGGTCTACAGGGGACAACTTCCATTAAGTTACGCGATGTGTCCTGGAAACAAATTTTCTCAGTAGTCTTGGAGCCCATAGGGTACACCTATATAGAGGAAGGGAACATTATTCAGATTATCTCTAACGATACTTTGAATTTTGAGCCTCCAATTACAGATATTTTCATGCTCAACTATGCGGAAGCCAGCGATATTTCGGCTACGGTTGCCAACATGATTGATGCTGAAAAGGGTGGGCGTGTGCAAATAGATGCTAGAACAAATAGTCTGATTGTCACGGAAAGACAATCACGCATGTCAACGATCCGTAAAGTGATTGAGAGACTGGACAAGCCAACGCTACAAGTAATGATCGAAACCCGATTTGTGGAAGTCACAAATCAGGACGTTTCCAAAATCGGTGTGAAGTGGAATAGCTTGGAAGAGTTCGAAGTCAAAGCGGAAGGAATATCACGTGGATACTCTAACTTAGATACTCGGCTTGGAAACAACACTCGAGGCACTGAGAACAACACAGAAGACAATTTCGGTGAAGTAGATCTTTCAATTGGCGATGCCTCGATTTCGAGTATGTCGGGATCGCGCAGCGGTCAATTCGTCAATAATTTAACGGGTCAAACTTTGCTAGATGCCTCAACTGCTTCGGGCACCAACCTTCAGCAAAGTGCCATTCGCAATTTGACCGATCTTGTTCACGGAGGAAATTTGCAGAGGACGACAAACGCGATTTTCAGTACTAGTCAAATCGGCTACATTTTCAGTGCGTTGAGAAAGCAGGGAAACAGCCGCTTGGTATCGCATCCAACCGTGGTAACTCTAAACAACCAGGAAGCTGAAATCTCAATCGGTGAGCAGTTCCCTATTCCAAACTACCAATATAATGAAGAACGTGGATCTTTCGAGGTTGCTGGGTTTGATTACAAAGACATCGGTGTGATTCTCAAAGTTAAGCCTTCGGTCAATAATGAGGGTCTTATTACGCTGAAAGTTAACCCTGAAGTAAGTAGCCGCACCGGTGAGCGTGAGTTCGGTGGAGCAAGTGGAGCAAGTATTCCAATTATCTCTACGCGCCGTACAGAAACTAAAATATCACTGAAAGATGGATACACTATGGGTCTAGGTGGATTGTTGCAAGCAAGCTCGATTGAAGAAGAAAGGAAGGTGCCTTTGTTGCAAAAGATTCCAGGTATAGGAGCGGCTTTCCGTAACAAGGAAAAAGATGGCCAGAAGATGAACCTCCTTATCTTTATCACTGCCAAAATTCTCTCTAGTGGAGATTCTGATTTTGAAGATGTCTTCTCCCAGACGCAAATGGAAGATGTGGGTATAGACCCATATGTAATCCGCAATCAGTAATTCACAATAAAGCAAATTTTTACCTGGTCTTTTCTTTCGAGAAAAGGCCCGTTTTATTTTCAGGTACAGGGGAAGCAATTGTTCTGCCCGCGATTCTTATATTCCCAACGGTTAATCGCCGACAATGGAAACGACCAGATGGCGAGTATGCGTTTGTATGCGGTGTTCCCAGAGAAAGAGTCCTTGCCAGGTTCCTAAAAGGAGGTTCCCGTTAACGAAGGGGATTGACTCTGAACTCCGGGTGAGGGCGGTTTTGATATGACTGGGCATATCGTCTGGCCCTTCATATGTATGTGTAAATTGGGGGTCGTTGTCGGGCACAAGACGGTTTAGATAGTTTTCAAGATCGTGGCGGGCGGAAGGATCGGCATTCTCCATCAGGACAAGGCTACAACTGGTGTGGCGACAGAAGACGTTGAGGGTGCCATTCTCCAGACCGGATGATCTAAGAGCGTTTCTTGCTTTGTCGGAAATTTCGTAAGTTCCTTGGCCGTTGGTTTCGATATGAAACTCGGTATGCTGGATCCTCATTTTGGGTAAGAGACTAGTTGTTTGATGAACCGACTGTATTGCCTTCTGCTATGTGGTCCTCTTCAGGCTCGAGCAAAATAGCAAACTCGAGTTCTTTCTGGTCTCGCTTGATTGTGAAGAGGAGGAAATCGCCCGGGTCTTTGAAGAAAATACTGTCGCGCAAGTCGTTTAGGTCCGCAATTTGCGATCCTTCGAGGTTCAGTATTTCATCCCCTAGTTGGAGACCGCTTCGTTCTGCAGGGCTTCCCGGAACGATGGACTTAACCAGGACGCGTTTCCCAATATTGTAGGTGTCTGGCTTCTCTTCAAACTCGATAGGCAGTAAGCCGTATCTGACTTTCTGATACTGTGTAAGGTGAGAGACAATTCTTGCTAGAGCCTTAGTTGGGATTATATATGATGAATCCACTTCGGGTAAAGTGGCCATAACAATACCGATAAGTTCGTTACCAGCATCGAAAGCGGGCGATCCACCTTCGGCAGGTCCGATAGAAATGCTGAGGCGTGTATAGGTCAGGGGAAAGACTACTTCAGCAAAGTGGCTCTCGTAACCGGTGACGAGCCCGAATTTAGGAGTAGGACTGAAGTCAAGTGGGCTTGTTACTGAAAACGCCAGAGCTCCGATTTCGAGGCTTTCCTTGTCTTCGATCAGTTTGATGTAATCGAAGGAGTCGGGCAAATTAATCACCTGCAGGAGAGCCACATTCGTACGGGCGTCTGATCCGACTATATCCGCGAGAAATGATATGCCACCCTTTTCAATCCAAACTCGGGTAGCGTTGTCAGTGGGAAGATAGCTTGTCAGCACTTGTCCCTTCTCGCTGATAAAGAAACCGGAAAACACTCTAAGTACGACTTTTGGCTCGTTGTTCTCAGAAAGGGTCTCGGTGGCGACCTTTACCCGAACGACGGCGTTTTTGCGATCCTGGTAAATTCCCTGGACCGCCTTCTGTAGATCGAGCACGCTGCCCCTGCTTTGACCGTAGGCGACCTGAGGGCCTGCGAGCAGGCTGGTGGCGAGAATTATGACTGAAGCTCGTGCCGCCATAGGGGCACGTTTGAGTAGCCGAATGAACATGGGCTAAAAATGGCTCCAAGTACCGATGACCTTGGCACCCAAATCGGTTCCGAAATTGATGTGGCCAGCGGTGAACTGTTTAGGTTCAGCGATAATCTGATAGTTAACAGGAATCGATTTTTTCGTCAGAGCGTTGATCTCGTAGGAGGGAGTTGCATTGATCCCGTATGAGAAATCAACTTCGTTTGCCTCAGCTTGTGGATGGAGATCATTGACTATAAAAATAGGCTGATCGATGGCGGAAGCGTCGTCCGCTGCGGGGCGCATTGGCTCCGTTTGGGTTAGGCTGGTCGTGGTTTGTGCTCCTGTGAAATAATCGGTTTGTAATACAGTAAAGACACCAAGTGCCAATATGCTTGCCGTAGCCGTAGCTGCTGCGGACTTCCGAGCAATTAGAATGGAAAGCTTCCCAACCTTTTCATACCATGACTGTGCGTGTACAAGAGCGGCGAGTTGCTTGCTTCGTATTTCCTCGTCAAACTTGTCCCAAAACGCCTCATCAGGCTTCTCCTGGCGTTTCAGCTGTATCAGATGACTAAGGCGTTCGTCGTCTTTTGGGGAGAATTTTTTTCCAAAAAGCATTTTAGGGTTAGAGATATTCAACGAATGTAGTCCTTCAACTCGCCTTGAAGGAATTGTTTAGCGTAGTGGAGACGGGATCTAACAGTGCCAATGGACGTCCCGACGATGTCAGAGATTTCCTTGTGACTCAGACCGTCAATTTCAAACAGGGTGATCACGGTTCTGTGTTTGACCGACAATTTTTGGAAAGCGTCGTTCAGCCTTTCTTGGAGTTCGGTCATTAAGGCAGCTTTGTCCGAGTCGGACTCAGTCTTCAAATTTTCAATGAACCCTTCCGTATGATCCTCCTCGACCATTTTTTCGAAGCTGAAAAAGCGTCGCAGCTTGTATTTTCGGAGGTGGGTGAGCGAAGTGTTTAACGCGATTCGGTAGAGCCAAGTGAAAAAACTAGATTGCCCCTTGAAGCGTTTGATCGATTGAAACGCTTTGATGAAAGCCTCTTGGGTCAGGTCTGAGGCATCCTCCCGATTGGATGTCAGATTGTAGATCACAGAGTAAACCCGTTCTCGGTACTTCAGAATCAATGAGTCGAATGCGTCTACGTCACCGGCTTGAATCTTTCGTACGATGACGAGATCCTCATCTGCTTCCAAACGCCTCTCAGGAGAAGAAACGAGCGGTTTAGTGATGGTTTTGATTACACTCATTGGGGTGAGTTTGACTAAACGCTAACTATTATAGGTCAAATGTCTAGGTCTCTTCGTTGAAAATAGCGAAAATAGGCGAAGTCTCGATCCTAGCATTAGGATTTTGTCCGATCTGACTGGAGGGCTTCTACCTGGTTCCATAAGAGTTCGCTAATCGTGTACAGAAGACCCGCATCTTCGTTACTGGTATAGGAGGTAATTGCTCCCCGGGCGAGCTGAACTTCTCGGAAAATGGCCTCTTGAACGGTGTCTATTACACCTAATTCGGCAAGCTTGGATTGCCACATTGAGATGTCGGCCTCGTTTTTACCTGCCAGCGTGTCCCTCAGCAGGGTGGCTTCTGCTGGCGGAAGGCGATCGCGGAGCAAGATGACAGGAAGTGTCGCCTTGCCGGTTGCGATATCAGTGCCCAGCGTTTTTCCGATTTTCTCTTCCGATCCTATCAGGTCGGTAAGGTCATCGTAAATCTGATAGGCGATTCCCAAGTGCCGGCCGAAATTCCCGGCAGCCTCGACATAAGATT
>Ga0213868_10001010_pt1 | contig 27251 bp, 19 predicted proteins | sample PICome_9_FD_160087 | JGI IMG/M metagenome (GOLD analysis project Ga0213868, IMG submission 160087) | Coastal seawater microbial communities near Pivers Island, North Carolina, United States - PICO127 | ecosystem: Environmental > Aquatic > Marine > Coastal | place: USA: North Carolina... | reverse complement strand
GTTTTTTTAACTTTTGTTCCGCTTCCTTTTTATTGATTTTGTAAGATTTCATAAGATTCATTTTAGATTTACTTCCCATAGAGCCGACGCTGTTACCTTCTTTTTGTTGCTTAGTGCTTTCGATATTCAGCTTTGTTTAGACATATAAAAAGTGCGAGGCACGAGCCTGGTTATGCTGTCGTTCAAAGCTGAATGTTGTTATTTTGCTGTCAAAAAAAGGTATGACGGTGTTGGATTACGGAAGTGATTCTAAAGTCTTTGTGAAATACAAAATCATAGGAAGTGGAACAAAATGCAAATACATTTTTCCTTATTTGGCGGACTTGATTCACGCTTTTTACTTGGAATGTAGTGTTCCTTTCCAGAGAAGCGGAAAGGGTTAACGTAATGGAAAGTCAAAAGTGTGGATTAGGTCCAAGACTTTGATAATGAAGCTCTTTTTCTGGAATGTAGTTTTTACGGAATGGAAGGAAATGTGCTGAATGGGATAGTAAAATAAATTCCCCTCGTAAATTGAATATTTATTTTTAAAATAGTTTCTCTTGAATATCTAGAATACCATCTTCTTTTGACACTTTATTCTTTTTCAAAATGTCTTTTAGAGCTTTTCTTCGTTTATCATAAATCCATAGTCTCAAGTTTTTTAAGAGTCCTTTTTCATAATCTGAAAGCTCTTTTGGTGCTATTTCAATCATAGCTTCTAGTTGGTCTTTACTTTTGTTCTGCATTGCATATTGAAGTCCTAACCATGTGTAAATATTTGCCCATTCTCTTTGCATAGGTGCTTCATATGTTCTGGGCATTATGTAAGCTAAAGTCTCTGTAAGCGATGCCATTTTCTCTTTTGTCATCGAGCAAATGATTCTTGATAGTTTTATTCTACCAAGTATGTCTTTTGGTATGGTGTCTTGCCATGCGGATTTAAAAACTATGATTGGACTAGAAAGGCAATCCATAAAATCGAAAACGAAATCACTCTTGTCCTTTTTAGTTGGTTTTACTACTTTTTCTTTTGCTAATATCGGCTTACATTCAAAACCGAAATCAAACTGAACTACTTTTAAATTTTCCATGATATGAGATTTTAAACCTGTCTGCCGACAGGCAGGTTAAACGCTATCTAATAGTACTTGATAATTCGCAGGATGCTTGTCTCTGTAATAAGCTAAATGACTTTCTCCACTATCGACATCGTATTTTTCACTACTTACTCGATAATGCTCTCCTACTTCTTGTAATGACATGTTGGGTTTTTCGGATACGTGTTTCATAATTCTAAGATTTTTTGATTAAACAATATTTGAGCAATACCTAAACGGAAGCTAAAATCACAGCTCAAAAGGAAACGGAATAAATAAGCGTTGGATGATGCGTAGGCTTTATGCCGTAGTCTTTTGATGGGTGTATTTTACGAGTTTACCTTTGCGCTGATATTGATTGAATACTTTCTACTTACCCATTTTCATGAATATTATATAAAAAAAATAAGAGCCAGCACGAATGCTGACCCTTACTTCCAACAACAAAAGCTAATCGTTTAATTCCTGAATTTTCTTTTCAAGATTTCCTATTCTCTCTTTCAAACGTTCTTCACGCTTGTTTCTCTCTTCTGCGTATTCCTTTTCAATATTGGCAATTTTGGTTTTGTAATAGCCTTGCATCGCATTGTAGAATGAAATGTTCGTCAAGTTATTAACGTGATTACTTTCGCCAAAATTCACTTGTTTGGTAAGGATATACCGAATCAACTTATAGAATTTTTCCTTTTTGAAATTCTTTTTGAAATTCTCGACAGTTTCCACATCAGACATCTTTGAGGTATTGCCCAATAATTTTGAAAAGTGCTTTTGTCGACCTACATAATCCACATTATTTTCAAATAAGGTTAATGAGAAAGCCACCATTTCATCTGTTGAAAGTGCTTTCTTCTTTTCAATATAATCGGTTTGGCGAATCATCTGAACCATATCCTCAAACTGCTTGTTATGCTCAATGTGTCTTTTACGAATTTCTCTTTCGTTGATTTTTACAATTTGTTCTTCAGGTGTACAATCCGCCATTTTTCTATTGGCCATTGGTTCAGAATATGTAGAATTTTCAGTTTTTGAATCTTCTTTTATCTTCACAAAAACTACTTTGTGTACATACGTTTTTGGATGAAACATGATGCCATTTACAAATCCATTTTCCTTTGCAGAATTGTATGTTTTCAACTCTTCCTTGTAATTCTCAATCGCTTCTTCAAGTTCAGTTTTCAGCTCATCTTCAGAATAGTCGTAATGTTGGTATTCAGTCCGAATTGATTCTATTGTAGGCTCAATCGGCTCTTCAATTATTTCAACATCATCCAGAAGATAGACTTTCAATCCTTTTTTTTCCAATTGTGATAAAATGAGCTGATTATTGTCATCATCAGCCCAATACTTGCGAATTTCAGGAATCAATAGCACATTCTCTTTCTTCGATTTCTCAATCAAGTTCAAGAACGACTTACTTTTTTTCGTTTCATAACAAGCTGATTTTGTACACACCATTTTACCATCGCCAAACAAATTACCTTGATTCATTGCGTTGAACGGACATGTTGTACAGGCACCAACTTTGGTAATCAATTTTTTATCGACTACATCAAAAGGTGCTTTCTCTAAATCATAGGTCTTGTTTTTAATCATCTGATTAATTTGATGGATGCTAAAATTTTCGCCCATTGTTTCCAGCATCATTTGCTGTTCTTCTGGCTCGAAAAGTGCAACACCTACTCCTAATGAAATAGTCATTTCGCCATTACGAACAAATGTTTTAAAACCTTCAATTAGACCTGCTAATTTTAAACGTTGCCTTACAAAGTTTTCAGTTCTTCCCAACCGTTTTGATATCTCTGTTGGTGCATATTTGTCGCTTAGGTACGCGATTGCTTCAGCTTCTTCGGTTGGCTCAACATCTTGTCTTTGCAGATTTTCGATAATTTGAATTTCCAGAACATCATTATTAGCATATTCCCTTACGATACTCGGAATTGTCTTCCTCTTTGCCAATTTGCTTGCGCGATACCTACGCTCGCCCATTACGATGATGTAATCTTTTCCAGATTTTCGGACTGTTATAGGTTGCAGAACACCATGCTCTTCGATGCTTTCAGACAATTGCTTAAGAGCTTCCTCGTTAAAGGACTTTCTTGGTTGCATCGAGTCTGGAATAATCCTGCCGATACTTAGCTCTTGAACTTGAAGTCCATTGGCGCTTTGTGTCAATTTCTTCTTGACTTCATTTTTAACGGTGGCTGTTGCCTCTCCGTTTTTGCTTACAGTACTTGCTTTTGTTGTCATAATACTTAAATTTTAGATTAAACAATATTTTTGCAGAACCCAAACGGAAGACAAAATTTCTGCTCAAAAGGAAACGGAATAAATGAGTTGTGGACGAGGCGTTGGCTTTATGCCGTAGTCTTTTGATGATAATATTTTGCGAGTTTATCTTTGTACCGATATTGATATAGATATCTCTCCCTCTTTTAAGCGGACGCTATTTCAAAATTTTATATTGGGAATGTAGTGTTCCTGCTCCCAAAGTTTTGGGATTAGGCAGGATTAAGCGAAGTGGAAATCTAAAACTTTGGAATTGTGTCCAAGATCTCTGTTAGTGAAGCTCTTTTCTTGGAATGTAGAGCAACGAAATGTAGGGAAATGTGCTGAATGGCTTGTTAACTTTTAAATGCAGTACCTAACTCGGCATCATCTTTTTTTAATGCTTCACATGTATTATCTAGCAAAGTTTCTAACTCCTCCCATAAAAACTTCCTTAGAGTTGGAATTTCATTTTCATTTAAATGCTTTTGAATAGCTAGATGCAATTGGTATAAACATTCATAATCATCAGGATAGAACATCTTAACATTAGTATGCTTATACCTTTCTTTAATTTCGTTTCTAAATAATGTTAAAAACTGATTTGTATTTTTATTTAAAGCTTGAAATAGTACCTGACCGTCTAAATATGCTATGAAATCTTTGTTGAATTTTTTATCTTTAAAAAGCTCGTCTAGTTTTTCGTATTCCTCCTTTGTAAGTACTTCAATAAGTTGATTACTTTCCTCTTTTACTAACTCTTTATTAAGTGCAGTATGAAGTTCTATAATCTTATCCCTTATAGGCTGTACAATTGGATTGCTTACTTCAAAATGAATCATATTATCGTAAAACCTACGGTCTATTTCATTTTTTTTTGAAGCAATTTGAATACCTGTGAATAGCTTTTTTTCTATTTCATCATTTGTATAGTCTATTAGAACTTTTTCTGCAAAGAAATGATAGAAGCCAGATAATTGCTCATAAGAATACATACTATAAGCACCTTCTTCTAAATACTTTAATACATCTGCGGTATAGGTTGCAAACTCATCGTCTGTAAATTTCCTAAAATTATAACTCATAAGATTACTAAAAGCCTCTTGTTCCTTTGTCGGTTGTTCTGGTTTTCTTTTTTCTAATTCTTTAGAAAGCTTATCAACATTTAAATAACCTGATAGCACGTAAGTGTAAGCACTCTCATAGAAATGATAATCTTCTAATCTGTTACTTACATACTTTAGATAAAATGTTTCGGCATAAGTTTTTTCCTTTTCAGGCTCTTCTTTCTTGCCTAGAATATTAACTCTTAGTCTATCTGATTCTACTTCTTGATACCAGAAATAAGTAGTGTTACCTAATCCTTTGTAGTCATGGGATTCATTGGATTTTAAAAAGCCTCTTTTAAATTCAATAGAAAGAATAGCAGTTAAGAACAGTAATTCTTTTTTTAATTCATCTTCAATATCAATAACACATTTTAAAACATTTTGAAGGCTATCTAGGAAGAATGAAATAATCCTTATATTATCTTCTTTCTGCTCATCAAATATTCGGAATATGTAGTTTTCATTCTTTTTCAAAAACGATAAAAAAGCTTTATCGTTTTCATACTTATTAAAAAGTTGCGGGATTACACTTTTAAGTTCTGGCTTATAATTTAAGACTCGTCCTATAACTTTTTCTTTAATGCTGTAGTAATTTGTTTTTTGATTTTCATCTGTCTCAAAAATCTTGTCCTCATCAGCTAGAATTAAGCACTTAAGATTTTTGTGTTCTACAAAACCATTTATAAAACCTAGCAATTCTTTCATTGGTATTCTACAGCGTTCTAAATCATCGAAACAGATAAATTTCTTTGAGAAATCAAAATTATCTACACCAATACCTTGAAACAAATCAGATGGGTCAACCTTTATAAAAGCTTTACTAGCCGATTTTATAAGATTACCACTAATTGTTGCTAATGCTTTTAATGTTTTGTTTTGAGCTTTATCAAAATACGGTATAAGCTTAAAGAAAAGTTGTTTTTGTAACGCATCTATGGTTTTTATTCCATTAAGAGATATGTAGATGGTATCAAGATTCTTTTGTTGAATTAATGGTAATAATGTGTCTTTCCAGAAAAATGTTTTTCCTGTTCCCCAACCACCGTTAAGAAGTAAGGCATATTGTGTGTTTTGCGTTTCTATATACTCTACAACTATTGAAGCTATATTTTCGGAATTCATTTAAAAAAGATATTAGCTCTACAAGTTAAACAATAGTATAAGATTAATTTATAAAAATTAATCTTATACTATTTATAGCTTCAATTCTTTTAATCAACCCATTTCATGCGCTGTAATCTAACCGCATTCAATATTGCTAACAATGCAACACCAACATCTGCAAATACTGCCTCCCACATTGTTGCTAAACCACCTGCGCCTAAAATTAGAACAATCACTTTAACACCGAATGCGAGTATGATATTTTGCCACACAATCTTTCGGGTTGAACGACTAATTTTAATGGCTTTTACCACTTTTGAAGGTTGGTCGGTTTGAATAATAACATCTGCTGTTTCAATGGCGACATCGCTTCCTAAACCACCCATTGCAATACCAACATCACTTGCTGCTAAAACTGGTGCATCATTAATACCATCGCCTATAAAAGCAATCTTATTTTTAGGGTCTTGTTTTAAAATTTCAACTTCATTTAATTTATCTTCTGGTAACAAACCGCCTTTAGCAATTTTTATATTTAATTCGGAAGCTACTTTTTGGGTAATGGAATCCTTATCTCCAGAAAGCATCATTATATTTTTGACACCTACTTTATGCAATGCTATAATCGTTTCTTTTGCATCTTCTTTTAATTCATCTGCAATAACCACATAACCTGCAAATTTGTCATCAATAGCAACCAAAACAATCGATTCTACAATGGTTTCGGTTTCCTCTAAAACAATAATTTCATTCGCTGTCATTAGGGCTTTATTACCAACTAAAACAGTCTTACCATTTACGATACCTTTTAAACCTTTTCCTGCTATTTCAGATACTTTGGAAGCCTCATAATCTGCACCTTCATCTTTATATTCTAAAATGGCTTTAGCGATTGGATGTGTAGATTGTTCTTCCATAGCCATAAGGTATTTCATAAACTCTTTTTCATCCCAATTTATGGCTTTAATCTCCTTGATTTTAAAGACACCTTTTGTTACCGTTCCTGTTTTATCCATTACCAATGTGTTTATCTTGGTCATGGCATCTAAAAACGAAGCTCCTTTAAACAAAATTCCATTTTTTGAAGCTGCTCCCAAACCACCGAAATAACCCAATGGAATGGATATAACCAAAGCACAAGGACAGGATATAACCAAAAATATTAAGGCACGATACAACCAATCTCTAAACACATAATCATCTACAAAAAGGTAAGGAATGAAAGTAACACCTATAGCCAAGAACACAACAATGGGTGTGTAAATTCGAGCAAATTGTCTGATGAATAATTCTGTTTTTGATTTTCGCGCTGTGGCATTCTGTACCATATCGAGAATTCGAGCAATTGAACTATCCTTAAACTCTTTTGTGGTTTCGATTTCTATAACACCATCCATATTAATACTCCCTGCAAATACTTTTTCGCCTTTTGCAATCGTATCAGGCTTGCTTTCGCCTGTCAATGCCGCTGTATTAAATGAACCCTTTTCGGAAAGTAGAATACCGTCTAAAGGAATTTTTTCTCCCACACGGACTTGAACTTTTTCTCCAATTTCAACCGTCTCTGGACTTACAGAAATGTAATCATTATTCCGATATACTAAAGCTTCATTAGGGCGTACATCGAGCAATGCTTTAATATTACTTTTTGCTCGATTGACTGCTGCACTCTGAAATAATTCTCCAACCGCATAAAAAAGCATTACTGCCACACCTTCGGGATATTCGCCAATAATGAATGCTCCTATGGTAGCAATAGACATTAAAAGGAATTCGGTAAAAAAATCGCCACTTTTAATGCTTTTCCAGCCTTCCTTTATAACAGGAAATCCAACTGGAATATAAGCTATAACATACCAAAGAATACGAATCCAACCAGAAAAATGTGGAAATACTTCAAAATAATCAACAGTAATTCCAACTATCAACATTACGAAACTGAAAATAGCTGGTAAATAGGTTTCAATATTTGAAACTTTTTTAGGACTGCTATGGTTATGACCATCATCGTGACTATGTTGTCCATCAGAACCTGGCTTTAAATCTCTTAGATTAACTTTCTTTTTTTTCATCAAGTTTTGTTTTAGCAACAACTTTTGTTTTGTTGAATTGGTGGACAAGGAACTGTACCATAAGAGCAATACACACAACAATCTCCTTCTTTTGGTTTCATTACCGTTTTGCAATTATCACATTCATAGAAGAATTGACAAGCATTTGTTGGCATATCTTCTTCTTTTTTATGACCACAGTTTGGGCAAGTGATTACTGATTTTAATATAATTTTCATTAGTTTTCTATTTTGTCAGTTATTTTGTAACCAGTTGAAATTATTGCTTTCTCAATTTCCCTCTTATTGGTTTTAGTTTTGTCAAATTCAATAATTGCATTACCCTTTTTGTATGAAGTATTTGAGTTAATAATTCCGTTGAGTTTATTTACTTCATGATTTACGTGTTCTTCGCAACTCGCACAGGTCATTCCATCTATTTTATATTCTGTAATTTTGATGTTTGATTTATCAACTACTAGGACTTGCTTTTCTGTGTTTGGATAAAAAATACTTGAGTAATATGGAAACGCCAACATTATAATTGCGAATACTGTAATAATCCCTAGAAAGGTTTTTGATTGAATAAATTTTGGTTTTTCATCTGTTTCACATTCACAATCGATTTCTTTTTCTGGTTTCAGTTTTTGATACCAAGCAAAGACAAGTACTAATATTGTAAGTCCTATTAAATAAGGTCTAAATGGTTCTATCCAAGAAAAAGTTGAAGCTACACCACTTGTTCCTGCAATTAAAGCCAAAACAGGTGTGATACAACACAATGAAGCCGTAATTGCCGTTAGTAAACTAGTGATGACTAATTTGTTTTTCATAATTACTTTAATTATTTAATATTTATATCCAACGCCTTACTTTATTTACATACTCTAAATAATCATTACCAAACTCTCGTTCTAAAAATGCTTCTTCTAATCTAATTTGGGTATTTATACTTATAGTTGATAATGAAATTATCAATAGTGTAAAAGCATTTGGAATAACCAAAAACAATCCCATATTCGCAATCATAATTCCGAGAAAGATTGGGTTACGGGAAAATGAAAATAATCCTTTAGTTACAAGTTTCGTCTTATTCTTTTCATCAATTCCAATTCTCCACGAATTAGCCATATGTGATTGAGCAATCCAAACTATGATTAGAGAAATAATTAAAAATCCCCAACCAATTATGGATAAAATTTCATTTTCTATATACCAAAAAGGAAGTAAATATTTATACCATTCAATCTTAAAAGCGTAGATTCCAACAACAACTAATTCCATAAAAGTTATTACGGTAAATACCTTTCCATTAAAACCGTGAGCATCATCAGTTTTATTAAAGGTCAATGGATTAATGCCTGTTTTATTTTTTAATAAAATTGACCTGATTACAAATACAAATAGAAAGTAAATTATAAAGAAAATGAATAAAAGCATTGATTCCTATATTAATTATGATGATACAAAAATGCTATAAAAACCAATGCAATGGAAGTGCAATTATTACCCACTACACTTATCACATATACCTTTTACAACCAAGTTTACATTTTCTGAAACAAAACCATCAGGTACTTTTATTTGAGGTATTTTATGGTCTGTTAAGCAAATGGTTTCATTACAATTATTACAATGAAAGTGTAAATGCAAATCAGTTTTTATATCGCAATTACAACCTTGTTCACATAACGCATATTTTGTAATCCCAGTACCATCATCTATTTGATGCACAATCGCTTTTTCCTCAAAAGTTTTTATAGTTCTGTATAATGTAGTTCTATCTGCTTTTACAAACGCATTTTCTATGTCACTTAAAGTAACAGCTACCTCTTTTTCTGCAAGAAACTTATAAATTAACATACGCATTGCTGTAACACGAATGTTTCTCGACTCTAATACTTGTTCTATTGTTTCCATAATTAATGTTCGTGTTCTGCTTCTCCCTTTTTCATTTCAGCAATTAAATAATATGCATTATTATAAGCAAATTTCATGGTTTTATCTTGCTCTTCAGTAAATTGAACAGCAATCCAATCGCCATCTTTTGCCCCTAAAAGCACTTCAATAGGTTTAAAACTCCAATCTTCATTTTCTCTTTCCGAGGAAAAAACATAAAACCTATCGCCCTCTTTTATAATAGCACTTTCTGGTAATGCCTTAGTTTCTTTATTCTCAACTTGAATTTTACCTCTTATATACATCCCTGGAATTAGATTCCCTTTTTTGTTTTCAATTTCAGCGTGTACGTGAAGCGCTTTAGGATTATCTTCAAAAGTCTTACTTACCGAATAGATTTCAGCTGTAAGATCTTCTTCTGTATTGGACTGTAAATTGAAAATCACTTTTTGACCTTTCTTTACTTTATAAACGTCTTTTTCGAACACCATTAAATCTGCGTGAACGTGATGCGTGTTTACAATTTCAAAAAGTTCGGTTTGTGGCTCAACATATTGTCCTGTTTTAACTTCAACTTTTTGGACAAAGCCTTCTATTGGACTTCTTAATGATATACTTTGAGCAATTGTTCCATTTCGTATTGATGACGTGTTTATGTTTAATAGTCTCAATTGGGCTTCCAATCCGTTTACCATCGCTTTAGAGGCATCATATTCTGCTTCGGCTTTTTGAAAATTTGCACCAGAGCCAACTCCTGCATCATTTAATTTTTGTTGACGCTCGTAGTTCTTCTTTAAAAAATTACTGTTGCTAAAAGCATTCAAATAATCAGTCTGCATTTTTATAATATTAGGATGTGATAGATATGCAACCACTTGACCTTTTTTAACTTTATCGCCTTCAATAACTTTTATAGATACCACATTAGCACCAACTACAGAAGTTATTGCAGCTTCGTTTTGTGGTGGCACTTCCAATGTGCCATTCGCTTCTACATAACCGCTCATATTGCGCAATACCAAGGTGTCAGTTTTCATTTTTAAGGCGTCAAACTGTTGCTGTGAAAGCATCACTTCTTCTTCATCACTATGGGCTTCTTCAGCTTCTGGCTTTGCATCTTCATTGTGTTCATGACCATCGCCTTCTTTATGACTTTCTTTATTTCCACATGCAACAACTAAAAGTGAAACTGCAAGTAATGTTAAGATTATATATCGTGTGTTTTTCATTTTCTTATTTATTAAAATATTGTAGTTGAAATGTACTTTCTAAATAATTTATTAATGCTTCTTGAGCTTGTAATTCAGATTGGATAGCTTCTTTTATGAGTTGTGTAAATCCTGTATAATCTACCTCGCCTTCTCTATAGGCAAATAAAGCACCCACTTTTTGTTCTTTTACAAGTGGTAAAACCTCATTTTTATAGAAAAGCCAAGAGGTCTTCCATTTTTGATAATTCTCTTTTGATTGTAGAAACTTGGATTGTACTTCTTGTTTTTTAAACTGAATGTTCGTTTCGGCAATTTCCTTATCTATTTTTGCAGTTTTAACTTTTGCTTTATTTGTACCAGACAAAAAAGGAATAGAAACACCTGCTTGATACGTATAAAAACCTGAATTTCCATTTACATTTTGTAAACCACCTTGAAGATTTAACTTGGGTAAGTTATCTGCTTTGGCAGCTTTATATGTTGCTTCTGCTTCTGACACTTGTAATTGTGCTAGACCATATAAGGGATGTTCTTCTATGCTAAAAGTATCAACATCAATTTCATTGGTTATTTCAAAATCATTTGGAACCGTATAGAACGTATCAGAAACCAGCCATAGGTTTAACTGTTGTAATGCAATATTGTATTCACTTTTTGATTGCATAAATTTATTTTGAATCTGTAAGGCTTGATTTTTAGCTGCTGAATATTCTAACATAGAAATAGCTTCAACTTCATAATTTAATGCTACTGCTTTTTCAAAATTGGTATATATAGAATCTAATTCTTTGTATAATTTATAATTCCTTTTACTCTGCAAGGCATTTGCCCACGCCTTTTTCACTTCCAATTCTAAATCTAATTCTGAAAGCTGAAACGCCTTTTGAGCTAATTGAATGCGTTGTTCTTGCAATCGCTTTTTTGCAGAAATACCGAACACATCAATGTTACTTTGACCAATTCCAATAGTCGTATAAATACCATTTCCGTTATTAATTTCCTCGCCTCCAGTAAAAATTTGAGATGTACCAAAATCGTAAGCTGTACTTTTTAACTGTTCTTGTTTGCTAATTTCTAATTGCTTTTGTTTTAAAAGCGGAAAATTTTCTTTTGATAATTTAACCGCTTCATTCATTGAAATAATTGGTAACGTATCATTAACTTCTTGGGCGTTTCCTGTTATTGGCAACAAAAACATAAAAGCTACCATTACAGTAACTGTAATTACTTTTTTATTTGCTCTAAACTTGAATGATTTGCTTTCTACCCAATGATATAATATCGGCAACACGAACAATGTTAATAATGTAGAGGTTAGTAAACCACCAATTACAACCGTCGCTAAAGGTCTTTGTACTTCTGCACCAGCTGATGCTGAAATTGCCATAGGTAAGAAGCCTAAAACATCTGTAAAAGCAGTTAACATTATAGGTCTAATTCTTCGTTTTGTTCCTTCTATGATTCTATCTTTAAGATTGGTAACGCCTTCTTCTTTCAACTCATTCAGCCCGCTTATCATTACCAGACCGTTAAGAACAGCGACGCCAAACAAAACAATAAAACCTACACCTGCTGAAATACTAAATGGCATATCCCTTAACCACAATGCTACTACACCACCAATGGTTGCCATAGGAATCGCGATGTAAATCATTAAGGTTTGTGGCAACGATTTTAAAGCAAAATAAATAAGTACAAAAATGAGTAATAACGCAATTGGAACTACAGTTTGCAATCTGTTACTTGCACGTTCTAAGTTTTCAAATGCACCACCATACCTAATAAAATAGCCAGTTGGTAATTCAAGTTTAGCATCTAACTTTGATTTAATCTCGGTTACTAAAGATTTTACATCACGTCCTCTTACATTAATACCAACATAGGTCCTTCTGTTTGTATTATCCCTGCTTATTTGCATTGGGCCTGCTTTGTAACTTATATCTGCAACTTCACGAAGTGGAATTTGAGTACCAGACGGTAAATTGATATATAAATTTTGAACATCTGAAATATCCTTTCGGTTTTGAGAATTTAATCTTACCACTAAATCGAATCGCTTTTCGCCTTCAAAAATAATTCCTGCTGTACCACCTGCAAAAGCCGATTGAACGATTTGATTTAAAGTATTTATTTGCAGTCCGTATTGTGCTAATTTATTTCTATTGTAGGTAATGGTCATTTGTGGTAAGCCTGTTGTGGCTTCGGCTTTCATATCTCCAATACCTTCTGTCCCTGCAATAATTTGAGATATTTCTTCTGCTTTTTGAGACAGTACATTTATATCTTCTCCATAAAGTTTTATAGCAATGTCCTCTCTAACACCTTCTAGTAATTCGTTGAAGCGCATTTCGATAGGTTGTGTAAATTCATAGTTAACACCTGGAACGATTTCAACCGCTTCTTTCATCTTCTCTATCAATTCATCTTTTGTAATGGGTGTTGTCCATTCGCTTTTTGGCTTCAGAATTACAAAAACATCAGCCAAATCCATTGGCATTGGGTCTGTTGGAATTTCAGCAACACCAATTCGACTTACAATTTTTTCAACTTCTGGAAACTTTGCCTTTACAATTTGTTCAATTTTTGTAGTCGTTTCAATAGTTTCTTTAAGGGAACTACCTGGTTTTAAAATGGCGTGAAACGCAATATCTCCTTCATCAAGTTGTGGTATAAATTCGCCTCCCATTCTCGTAAACATAAAGACTGCAATACCAAATAAAACAACAGAAACACCAATTATTAGTTTACCTTTCTTTAAGGCTTTTTCTAACAACGGTTGATATTTACGTTCTACCCAATGCACAAATTTATCGCCATATGATTTTTTGTCGTTTTTTGGTGCTCTTAAAATCAAGGCAGACATCATTGGCACATAGGTCAAACAAAGCACCATGGCGCCAATCATTGCGAAAATGAATGTCAATGCCATTGGTTTAAACATTTTCCCTTCAATACCTTGTAAAGCCAGAATTGGAAGAAAAACAATAAGGATAATAAGCTGACCGAAAAACGCAGCATTCATCATTTTTTTTGAAGCATTTGAAGCCACCTTATCTCTTTCTTTTGCTGTAAGGCTCTTCTTTTTAAGTACTCGGGATGTAATGAGAAATACAGTACTTTCAACTATTATTACTGCTCCATCTACAATGATTCCAAAATCAATCGCACCCAAGCTCATTAGGTTTGCCCACACATCAAATACATTCATCAATATAAAAGCAAACAACAACGATAATGGGATAGTGGATGCTACTATTAAACCACCTCGCCAGTTTCCTAATAAAAAAATGAGTACAAATATTACAATTAAGGCGCCTTCAATAAGGTTTGTTGCTACAGTTAATGTAGTTTCTGCTATTAATTTACTTCGGTCTAATAAAGGTTCAATAATTACACCTTCTGGTAAAGACTTTTCTATTTGAGCCATGCGCTCTTTTACATTCTCGATAACATCGTTTGAATTAGCCCCTTTAAGCATCATTACCAAACCACCTACAACTTCGCCTTCGCCATCTTGTGTTAATGCGCCGTAACGTATAGCAGAGCCAAATTGCACTTTGGCAATGTCTCCAATAGTTATAGGAATATTATTTATATTTTTTACTGTAATTTTTTTAATATCATCCAAACTACGCACTAAGCCTTCGCCACGAATAAAATTGGCTTGATGGTTCTTTTCGATATATGCACCACCTGTATTTTGATTGTTGTTTTCCAATGCTTCAAAGACATCGGTAATTGTTAATCCGATTGCTCGCAACTCATTTGGATCGACAGCGACTTCATATTGCTTAATTTTTCCGCCAATAGCATTAACTTCAACAACACCCTCAACCATTGCCATTTGACGCTGTACTATCCAATCTTGCATGGTGCGCAAATCAGTAACCGAATATTTGTTCTTATATTCTGCTTTGACTTTAAGTGTGTATTGATATATTTCTCCAAGACCAGATGAAATAGGCCCCATTGAAGGTTCTCCGAATCCCTCGGGAATTTGTCCTTTAATGTCGTTGAGTTTTTCAGCGACTAATTGACGCGGCAGATAAGTTCCCATATCATCGTCAAAAACTATGGTAACAACTGATAAGCCAAAACGAGAAATGGAACGAATTTCTTCGACATTAGGTAGATTGCTCATTGCTACCTCTACTGGATAGGTTATGATTTGCTCGATATCTTCTGTTCCTAAATTTGGTGCTTGTGTAATGACTTGTACTTGGTTGTTGGTAATATCTGGAACAGCATCGATTGGTACTTGGGTCATGCTCCAAATACCTGCTCCAACAATTGTAAGTGTAAGCAAACCAATAATGAATTTGTTATTGATTGAAAAATCAATGATTTTATTAATCATAGAAAATGTATTAATTCAGTTGAACTTCTCGATATAATTCTAAAATAAAAATTAGAATTACTTGAAATGAAAAGAGCCATAATAGGCTTGAAATTGGATATAGTTATCCTTAAAAAAAACTGAATTAAGCCCTAGGTGGCTGTAAAATTGAAGTAGTAAAATCTTTTTCTGTACCGTTTAAGTAAAGAAAATCTTGAGTAGATATATAAGGAAAATTAAATTTTAAATCTGCAAATTGAAAATATGTTGCATTTATATGGCAACATTGGCAAATACAAAAAGGCGAACATAAATCTGAATCTTGGTGCTGATGGTCATTGTCCATACCTTGTGAAATCTCAGTTTGCACCTCATTATCAAGCGTAGCATTATCTTCGCAAGGTGCTAAATTAAGCGCGAAAATATAAATTGATAATATGAAGGCTAAAAATTTCATCGTAGCAAAGATATACATTATTTAATGCAATGATGTTGCAAATAACGTAGACATGTAACTTTTATAATAGAAGAGCCTTTAATTAATAAGGCTCTTCTATATTTATTATTAATGGTCATGGTCTGAATGATCCTCTTCACTTTTATCTCCTGATTGATTCATTACCATATCATGTTCATATTTACAACATCCTGGCAGATTACTATATGCTTCTTCGCTTCCTGTTACTTTTTCAGTATCATAACCTGATGCTGCAATTGCGTTATGGATTGCCATTGCATCTGTTTTAGTATCGTCAAAAGACACGTCAATTTTCTTTTTATCGACATCCCAATTTGCACTAGCAACACCTTCAACTTTGTTTACAGCTTTTTCTATGGTTTTTTTACACATTCCGCAATTACCTCTAACACCAAAAGATATGTCTGCCATAGCCATGTCTTTAGATACTTCCGTTTTTGTTTCTGTTGTTTCTTGCTTGGTTTCGTTTTTACAACTTGTTAAACCTATAGCCATTACTACAGCTAAACTTAAAATTACTTTTTTCATTGTTTTAAAAATTAATTGTTATTATTCTATTACTTGTTTTACTTCTCCACAGGTTAGCATCGCACCACCAAAATATGGGTTGATTACTTTTTCTTCCCTGCTCAACCAGTATGCACCATTGTTATCGTCTACCATCGGACAAAACTCAACAAAGACTTTTTCATTGATACCAAAAGTTTGAATTGTACTAATTAAATGTGATGAGAGGTGCTTAAAATGATTTCGTTGTGATTCAATATTTGATGTATTTGAAATTGATCTTGCCGATGCTTTTATTTCTTTTTCTAATGACATCCAATGACCATGAGCCTCTTTATCTTTTAATAGCTTCATATCAACCTTAGATAAATTGCCCAATAGTCTTTTTGATTCTGTCATTACGTTATTAGTATCATCTTTAACCAAAACGTCTTTTAATTTGATATAATCATTAAAAACTACTTTAATTTGATTCTGAAAGTCCTTAGAAACTTTTATCCTCTCATTCATATTAGAATGATTCTCGTTATTTGCTGAAGGATTTTTTTCCATTCCCAAATGTCCTTCATGACCAGTCATAACTTTACCACCTTTTTTATTCATCATTGATTTTTTACCTTGTAATTGCGCTGCTCCATCAACAGTAAACGTTCCATTTGTTACTATCTCATCGTCAATACTCAAACCCTCTAACACCTCATAATTATCGCCAATTTGATTACCTAATGTAATAATTCGCATTTCAAAAACAGGTTGAGTAGGGTCTGTTTTTATATAGACAACTGAACGTTCTCCTGTCCATAAAACAGCTGTAGATGGAATGGTCAATACGTGTTCGTTACTTGAAGTCATTCCTTTAACTTTTCCTTCAACAAACATTCCTGGCTTAAAAACGTTCTGTTTATTATTAAGTACAGCTCTTAATTTCACAGTTCTTGTTTTTGTATCTAAAACAGGATCTATAAAATCTACTTTAGCTTTAAATTCTTTATTAGAATAAGTATTGGTAGTGACTGAAATCTCTTGTCCTTTTTTAAATAAATCGATTTGATTTTCATACACATCAAAATTTGCCCAAACCGTGTTTAGATTAGCTATTTTGAGTAAAGGTTGACCTTGTTTGATATAATCCCCTTGTTCTACTAACTTTTCAGAAACTGTACCTGAAACCGTTGCATAAACAGGAAAGTTTTCTTTGACCTTACCAGAAGTTTCAATTTGATTTATTTGATTTTCAGAAAGCTTCCATAATTTTAATTTGTTGCGCACAGCTTTGTATAATGCAGGTTGTGATTCTTTTAATGAAACTGCTGTAATGAGCTCTTGTTGCGCTGCATACAATTCTGGCGAATAAATAGTTGCTAATAACTGTCCTTTTCTAACTTCTTCGCCTGTAAAACTCACATTTAGGCGCTCTATTCTTCCAGAAAAATAACTGACTTGAACTGCATTAGCTTCTTCATTCTCTACAATTTTCCCTGATAATTTAACTGTATTATCTTCTGTTTTACCTTTACCAACAATTGACGTTTGAATATTTGCCAATGCCATAGCATTTTCTGAAAGCTTGAATTGGTCTGCTAATAATCCTTCAGAACTACTTTCCGCAGGAATTAAATCCATACCGCAAATTGGACAATCGCCAGCCTCTGGTTGCATAATTTGTGGATGCATCGAGCACGTCCACATCTGGTTATTTTCTGTTACTGCGTCATGATTGTGTTCTGTTTCTTTAGCCAATGAATTGCCAAAAAGAAGCCATCCTAACAAAAGTCCAACTGCTAATATTCCGAAGTAAATTATATATTTTTTCATTTTCTATATTTTAATATTTCTTAATCTTAATGCATTCACTATTACTGACACCGAACTAAAACTCATGGCTAATGCAGCAATCATTGGCGAGAGTAAAATTCCGAAAAATGGGAACAAAACACCTGCTGCAATCGGCACACCTAATGTGTTATAGATAAGTGCAAAAAATAGATTCTGTTTAATGTTTTTCATTACAGCATCGCTTAAATTTCTGGCTTTTACAATACCGTGCAAATCGCCTTTTACCAAGGTTATCATAGCACTTTCTATAGCTACATCTGTTCCTGTACCCATTGCGACACCTACATCACTTTTAGCAAGTGCTGGTGCGTCATTAATACCATCGCCTGCCATAGCAACAACTTTTCCTTTTTCTTGTAGTTTCTCTACTTCCTTGAGTTTATCCTCAGGCAACATACTTGCTTTAAAATCTGTAAGATTTAATTCTGTTGCTACTGCTTGTGCTGTGTCGTGATTATCGCCTGTTAACATGATGACTTTAATACCTTTGTCTTGAAGTTCCTTAATGGCTTTAGCGCTAGTTTCCTTAATTTTATCGCCTATTACTACATAACCAGTAACCTTTTTATCTATCGATAAATAAGAAACTGTTTTCCCTTGTTTCTGATATACTTTAGCTTCTTCTTCCATCTGCAAGGTTATCTCTGCATTGGCATAACCCATCATCTTAGGATTTCCTAATACCACCTTTTTATTTTTAATAGTAGCTTCTACTCCTTTACCTGTAACTGCACTAAATGCTTCTGATTTTAAAATTTCTGCTTTTTGTTCTTTTCCATATTTAACGGTTGCTTCTGCCAATGGATGTTCGCTGTTTTTGTTCAATGAAACAATATATTCCAGAATGTCACTTTCGCTAAAATCAGCATCAAAAGAACCTACTGTTTCAACGGTTGGTTTTCCTTCGGTAATTGTTCCTGTCTTATCTACAATTAGCGTAGTAACCTTATCCATTTTTTCAAGTGCTTCAGCATTTTTAATTAATACACCATTTTGAGCACCTTTACCAACACCAACCATTACAGACATAGGTGTTGCCAATCCTAACGCGCAAGGGCAAGCAATTATTAATACCGCAATAGCATTCACAAAGGCATAAACGTAAACTGGTTCTGGTCCCCAAATTGCCCAAACCGCAAAGGTTAGTAAAGAGATAATGACCACGACAGGCACGAAATAACCTGATACTTTATCGGCTAAATTTTGAATTGGTGCACGACTTCTACTGGCATTGTTAACCATGTGGATGATTTGAGAGAGTAACGTATCACTCCCCACTTTTTCAGCTTTCATTAAAAAAGATTGGTTGCCGTTTATTGTTCCGCTACTTACTTTATCATTTACTGTTTTATTAACAGGAATTGGCTCTCCAGTAATCATTGACTCATCAATAGTTGTATCTCCTTCTGTTATCGAGCCATCCACAGGAATTTTATCGCCTGGTTTTACTTTTAGAATATCATTTAATTCAATAGCATCGATGGTAACTTCAACATCTTCGCCATCTACTACTTTTATAGCTTTATTGGGTGCTAGCTTTAACAATTCTTTTACTGCTGAATTGGTTTTACTATGCGCACGAGCTTCTAAAAGTTGACCTAAAAGCACTAATGTTAGGATAACGGTTGCTGCTTCAAAATAAACGTGTACTGCTCCAGATTCCGTTTTGAACTGACTTGGAAAAATGTCTGGAAAAAACATACCAAAAACACTAAATAACCAAGCAACACCAGCACCTATTCCAATAAGTGTAAACATATTAAGATTCCACGTTTTTATACTTTTATAGGCACGTTCAAAGAACATCCAAGTGGCATAAAATACAACTGGAATGGATAATACGAACTGAATCCAATTCCAATATTTTTGTTCCATGATGTCATACAATGGATTATTGGTTAGCATTTCGCTCATTGCCATTAAGAAAATTGGCAATGTGAATATTACTGCAATCTTAAACTTCTTTAATAACTTTTTATAGGTTTTCTCTTCTGCTGAACTATCTGCTTCCATTGATACTAAATCCATTCCGCATTTAGGACAAGCACCTGCTTCATCTTTTATTATTTCTGGATGCATAGGACACGTCCATTGCTCTGATGAAGTTGTGGATAGATTTTGTTCTTCGACCAAATCCATTCCGCATACAGGACAATCGCCTGATTTGTCATAAGTTTTTTCGCCTTCGCAATGCATAGGACAATAAAACGTACCTGTGCCTTTTCCTTTTGGCTGTTTTTCCTTTTCTACTTTTGTATGATGGTGCTCTCCTAATTTATGAATACTATAGTTTCCGCCATCATTCTTTAAAGCTTCTTGAAACCTTTCTATTGGAATATGAGATTCCATTTCGATAGTTGCTTCTGCTTTTTCTAAATCAACAGAAGCCTTTGAAACACCTTTCACTTTTGAAAGTGTTTCTTCTACGTGACTTCGACAACCGTTGCAAGTCATTCCGTGTATGTGATATGTATGTTTCATTGTTTTTGTTTTTCGTGCATTCCTGTTGTTAAGTCATAATTCCCATTTAAAAGTGGCGTAATTTCAAAATAAAAAGCTGTGGGTGCTTTATAATTTCCATAAGTACGAATGCCTTGCATATCGCATTGCATATTGTACAATCTTAATTTTCCGTTATTTTCTACGACTGTATAAAAATCCTGAGAAAACCATTTTAAAGTTGAGGATATTTCAGCAGGAATATCATTCAATAAATGATCATTAATTGGGAACTCCGTCAATGTTATTGGATTTTGTGATAGGTTATTGTACCTACCAATAAATAAACTATTATTAGTTTTAGCAACCCCATACCAACTAATACTTCCAATTTTAACTGGAACTGTTAATAGCGAATTATATTCAATTCCTTGTGAAGTTAGAACTTCATCAAACTTTTGATTTACATAAGATTTGATTCCTAAAGTTAATAACAGGTATAGAGAGCTAATAGCTAGCCCAAGCTTACTATATAGGGTTCTTGAGTCTTTATTCCTGAAGTATGTAAGGCCTAAAATTAAACCTAATAATAAAGGCAAAGTATAAAAAGGGTCAACTATGTTAACACTATCGAAGCTTACTCGATAATTGGAAAAAGGCAACAATAGCTGAGTACCATAGGTTGTAAATGCATCTAATAGCATATGTGTAAATAGAGCCAACCAACAAAAAATTAAAAGTCTTATATAAGAAATTTGCTTTGTCCACTTTAGTTTTGTTAATATAAAAGCTATTAAAATTGAGCCTATTAAACTAAACAAAATGGAATGACTGAAACCTCTGTGAATACTTATTCGTTCTACTGATGAATAAAATGAAAGCAAAACAATATCGAGATCTGGAATAGTAGCGATAATAGCACCAATTACTGCACCTTTATATCCTATTTTTCGACCAAGAATTACTTCGCCAATTGCTGCTCCTAATGCTGCTTGTGTTAAACTATCCATACTCTTATTTAATTAAATAATTAATAATTGTGGTTTGCACATAGTAGGTTTTAACAGACTCAATTTGGTTCATTTGAAACTTCAATTGCAATTCTTGTATGTCCAAAACGTCATTAAAATCAATCGTTCCTGTTTCGTAATTTTTAATAAGAATCTCTTCAGCATCTTTAGCTTGCTTTAAGTTCTTCGTTTGGGTTGCATAACTTATTCTTGCTGAAACCTTATCGTTTGCTGCTTTATCTAATAGTGTTTCTAATGTATTTGTGCGCTCTTGTTTTTGTGCCAAAATCTCTTGCTGTTGCAACTCATTTTGTTTGGTTTGGGATTTGTACTTATTATTGAATATGGGAATAGATAGGGACACCATTGGCATAATTATATCTTTTCCATTGTCGCTAAAATCCATGTTAGGACGTTTATCAACATTGATATAATCTAAACCGAAACCAATCATTGGACTATTTTCTTTTTGGTTTAATAATTCGGATTGCTCTACCGACTGATAGAGTTTATCGAATTTCAGTAGTTCTGGGTGTAATGCTAAACTTTTAGTATTCATTTCAAAATCTTCTGAAGGAATTATTAACTCATTAACTACAGAAACTCGTACACCTTTATCACGATTTAAAAGCTTATTAATAGTAGTTTGTTCAGCTAAAAATTGTTGAACCAAAACATCCAATAATTGTTGCATTTCATTTTGACGCATTTGTAATCGTAAAACATCTACCGCTGAAGCTTTCCCAACTTCAACCGATGTTAAAGCCAATGTTTCGTAAGTATTAAGTAGTTTAATATTCTCGCTTAAAACGTCTTGTTTTGCTTTATTAGCGTAAAGATTGTAATAGGATTGTGATACCGAAGCCATCAATTTTCTTTTGACAATAACAATATCTTCGTATTTAGCATCTGCCAAAGCGCTCACATAGTTTTCTCTTGCAGTTATATTCCCAAACCAAGGCAACATTTGTTTAGCTGATACTTTGAAGCGTTGCGCTCCTGTACGTGTTTCTGGCTCGCTTACGAAGTAACCCACTCCAAATTCGGTATTAGGTAATGTATTTACTTCATTCACTTTTTCGGAAGCAATGCTATACTGTAATTCAAACTTTTGAATTTCAGGATTGTTATTTAATGCTTCACTAATAAGTGTTTCTAATTCTTGTGCATTAGAAACACTAAAAGTTGATAAACCTATGAGTGTATAAATTATTCTTTTCATTTGTTTGCTCTTTTCAATTTAAACTCTTCTCTCCAGCTGTATAAAACTGGTACAATAAAGTAAGAGGTAATGTCTATAACCATTCCGCCAAATATTGGAATTGCCATAGGTATCATAATATCACTTCCTTTTCCTGTGGATGTCAATACTGGTAACAGCGCCAAAATGGTAGTTACAGTAGTCATTAAACACGGACGAATACGTTTTTCTGCTGCTTGCAAAGCGGAAGTTCTAATACTCTTTTTATCGGCAGGTTTTTCACGCTCAAAAGTTTGCGTGAGGTATGTTGCCATAACAACTCCATCATCTGTAGCAATTCCAAATAAAGCTATGAAACCAACCCAAACCGCTACACTTAGATTGATAGTTTTCATATTGAAAAGGTCTCGCATATTCTCTCCAAACAAACTGAAATTTAAAAACCAATCTTGACCGTACAGCCATATCATTATAAAACCACCTGCAAATGCAACCGTTATTCCTGTAAAAACCATTAGTGAAGTAGTAACAGATTTAAACTGGAAATACAGAATCAAGAAAATAATAGCAAGTGCTAATGGAACGACGACTGAAAGAGTTTTTTCTGCTCGTAACTGATTTTCATAAGTTCCTGTAAATTTATAGCTGATGCCCTTTGGAACAGTTAATTCTCCTGAATCTATTTTCTGTTGAAACAATGCTTGTGCATTTTCAACAACATCAACTTCTGCGAATCCATCTAATTTATCAAACAACACATAGCCTACTAAAAAGGTGTCTTCACTTTTAATGACTTGTGGACCTTGCTCATATCGAATAGTCGCCAACTCACTTAACGGAACAGGGCTGCCTTTTTCAACAGGAATATAAATTCCTTTAATATCTTTTGGATTACCACGCAGTTCTCTTGGATATCGCACTCTAACAGCATAGCGCTCTCTTCCTTCAACCGTTTGAGTTATGGCCATACCACCAATTGCTACTTTTAGCACACTTTGTACATCTTCTATAGACACACCATAACGTGCTATTTTTTCTCTATCAATATCAATAAGTAAATAAGGTTTCCCTACAATTCTATCTGCAAAAACAGCTTGCTCTTTTACACCTTCAGCTTGTTTTAAAAGACTTTCTAATTGCAACCCAAACGCTTCAATTTGTTTTAAATCTTGTCCTTTTACTTTAATTCCCATTGGCGCACGCATTCCTGTTTGAAGCATTACCAATCTGGTTTCTATGGGTTGTAATTTTGGTGCAGAAGTAACTCCTGGTAAATTGGTAACTCTGACGATTTCATTCCAAATATCATCAGGACTATTAATTTCTGGTCGCCAATTACGATAGAATTCGCCATCAACATCTTCGATAAGTTGAGTATGTTCAACGTTTGTAAAAACAACATTTTCCGAATTATTAGGATTGGCGATAAATGTTCCATCTTTCAACTCAAAAGCACCTTCGTCGTTTACTTTGTAACGTTGTATTTTCCCTTTTGAATTACGCATGTATTCAGATTTATACTGAATCATGTTTTCGTACATAGATAAAGGCGCAGGGTCTAATGCAGATTCTGTTCTACCAGATTTCCCTACTACGGTTTCAATTTCTGGAATGGTGGATACAGCCATATCTAATTGCTGAAGCACACGTTTATTTTCCTCAACACCTGAATGTGGTAATGAGGTTGGCATTAATAGAAAAGAGCCTTCGTTTAAAGATGGCATAAATTCTTTTCCTGTATTATTCATTATCCATCCTCCAGAAACAAGTACAGTTGCTGGAATAATTAAAAACAATAACTTGTTTGCTAAAGCCCAATTTAAAATTTGTCCATAATACCTTCTAAAAATTGAAAATATTCCTAAAATTCCGAAGCAAATAATAGCCACAAAAATTAAGTTTATTAGAATACTTCTGTCAAAGCCTAATGGTCGCCAATATTCGGCAAGTAAAAATATAATGGCAGTACATGAAATAATAATATTTACAAGATTGCTGTTTTTCTTATTTAGTTTACCCAAAACCCCAAGTAAACCTGTAATACTAAAAGCAACTAAAATAATCCCTAGCCAATATCCAGTAACCATAATTGCGATTCCAGCAATTATTAAAGCACCATTTATAATGTATTTAAATGAACTTTTAAGTGATGTTTTTCTGAATAAATAAGCTGCGAATGGTGGAATTAGAAACAAAGCAATAACCAAAGATGCTGATAATGCCATCGTTTTGGTAAATGCTAAAGGTCTAAACAATTTTCCTTCTGCACCAATCATTGTAAATACAGGCACAAAGCTGATAATTGTAGTTAATACCGCTGTTAAGATTGCTCCTGAAACTTCGGCAGTCGCATTATAAACTACTTCATTTGTAGTTAACGCTGTACCATCTTCTCGTAACCGTAATTTTTCATCATCGAGATGGCGAATCATATTCTCTGCGAGAATGACGCCTACATCTACCATAGTTCCAATAGCAATAGCAATACCAGAAAGTGCTACAATATTGGCATCCACGTTAAACAGTTTCATGGTAACAAATACCATTAATACTGCAACAGGCAACAATCCAGAAATTAAAATAGAAGCTCTTAAATTGAAAACCATAACAATAATAACCAAAATGGTAATTAATATTTCTAGTGTTAATGCTTCGTTTAGTGTGTCTAATGTTTCTTGAATAAGTTCGGTACGATCATAGAAAGGAACGACTGTTAATTGAGATGTTCGTCCATCAGCCAATACTTTTGTTGGTAATCCTCCTTTTAGTTCTTCAATTTGCGCTTTTACATTGTTAATGACTTCCATTGGATTAGCACCATATCGCGCCACTACAACACCACCAACAACTTCTGCACCTTCTTTATCTAATAAACCTCTTCGCGTTGCTGGACCTAATGATACTTTAGCAATGTCTTTAATCTTAATTGAAGTAAAATCTTCTGAAGTAACTACAGCATTTTCAATATCTTCAACAGATTTTACATAACCCAAACCGCGTACTAAATATTCAGCTTGATTGATTTCTAAAGTTTGCGCACCAATATCTTGATTACTACTTTTAACTGCTTTTACGATCTGGTTTAAGCCAATGTTATATTGACGCATCAGCTCTGGATTGACATCAACTTGGTACTCCTGAACATAACCACCAATGGAAGCTACTTCAGAAACACCGCTTGCAGTAGATAAAGCATATTTCACATAGTAATCTTGAATGCTACGCAGTTCGTGTAAATCCCAACCACCAGTAACATTTCCTTTTTCATCTCGACCTTCAAGAGTGTACCAAAATATTTGTCCTAAACCTGTGGCATCTGGTCCCAATGCAGGATTAACACCTTCGGGTAATAATCCACTTGGTAATGAATTGAGTTTTTCGAGGATTCGACTACGACTCCAATAGAATTCTATATCTTCTTCAAAAATGATATAGATGCTTGAAAACCCAAACATAGAAGAACTACGAATGGTTTTCACTCCTGGAATACCAAGTAAAGAAGTAGTTAAAGGATAAGTAATTTGGTCTTCTATATCTTGTGGCGAACGACCATCCCACTTTGTAAATACAATTTGTTGATTTTCTCCAATATCTGGAATGGCATCTACCGCTACGGGGTTGCTTGGTAAAAATCCTCTGTCCCAATTAAGAGGTGCGTTTACAGTTCCCCATCCAACAAAAAGGACGAGTAGCAGAACTGCTACGAGTTTATTTTCTATTAAAAATTTGATGCTTTTATTTAGCATTAGCTTTGATTATTAAACAGTTAGACATTGGCGTTAGGAAAACACCGAATACAGCAAATTATCCTTATGACATTATACAGTCATAGGATAAAACAGTCTATTGTTTAAAAATCAAATTAAATAGGTCTCGTCAATCTTGTAGAGTTGCCTTATGACGAGTGGTGGTTTGTATTCTTCAAAAGAAGATACATTATTATCTAAACCTTCAAAAAGGTTGATATATGTGTAAACAAATGAAGCAATGAATACTTGTTGCTCAAAAGAAATTTTGTCAACTTGCAATTGCAGTTCGTCTTGACCATCGACTACCAATTGTTCATCATTACAACAGTTCTTTTTTATAATAGAGCAACCTTCAGCTGATGGTTTTTCCATTTCCATTCCGCATCCTTCCGCTTTATTGAACATAGCAGTTTCAACCAAAGTATTTCCACAATAATGCATATTAAGCGTAAATGACATTGTAGAGAATAACACTACAAAAGCCATTGCCAAAGACATTATTTGATGGAATATTTGTTTCATATTGATTGCGAAGTTACGAAATTTTGAAATGACAGTAATTAATTAACAAGAGTTTAAGTATTCTGTAATAGTAATTACAGTCAAAAACCACTAATTCATTTCAAATTAAATAAATTTATAAAAAAGATCAATTTGTTGTACCTATGTTGTACCTGAACAAAAAAAGCTCCTCAAAATTGAGAAGCTTTTGTCTACGATAACGCAGTTTAAAATGTGCGGGAGAAGAGACTCGAACTCTCACACCTCGCGGCACCAGATCCTAAGTCTGGCGTGTCTACCAATTCCACCACTCCCGCATTTTAATATTTTAATAACTTTTTCTTGCCTAATTCCTAAGTCTAGCGTGTCTACCAATTCCACCACTCCCGCTTAGTCCCGATAATTATCGGGTTGCAAATATAAACAACATTTTTAAATTGCAAACTTTATAGTATCAAAAAACATTCTTTTTTATAC
>Ga0213868_10001007_pt1 | contig 27340 bp, 26 predicted proteins | sample PICome_9_FD_160087 | JGI IMG/M metagenome (GOLD analysis project Ga0213868, IMG submission 160087) | Coastal seawater microbial communities near Pivers Island, North Carolina, United States - PICO127 | ecosystem: Environmental > Aquatic > Marine > Coastal | place: USA: North Carolina... | reverse complement strand
ACCTTTTTTGTATTGAGCAAGGTCCAGCACGTTGTGTGACCTTTCTCCTCCCTTCCATTTCTTCTCTCCCCACACTCATTCCTCTCCCAACATTCCTTACCTAAATTAACTTCAAGCGATCTTATATACATTTCTTTGAGAGGTGTAAATCGATCGAGTGTTGTTGTAAGTACATACAATGCAGCAAAATGGTCGTTAACAAATGAGAACTGGATGAGTTCTTCGTTTCTCTCATAATGTTGAATCACATGATCCTTGGACAATCATATCCCATAGATGACTTGGTGCGAACGATTTCGTTTTAGTGAAAGGAAATGGGAAATGGTGTCCTTCCAGGATTACTTCAAGAGAATACACACATGTGGTCTATTACGAAACTCATCGACCATTCATATTTTGCTAGTAATTGTACTGTACTCCACACAATTTTTAAAAAACAATAGACGAAAATCTCACAATGTATATATTTATCACAACATTTGTTTCCATAGAAACACAACAGCAGCAATAGCAGCAGCAACATTGAAGACGACGACAACACGTTCGTAGCTTAGTCCAAGAGAAGAGCTACCTGTCCAAAACCGCACTTAACTCCCAAGATCTTACTTTAGATACTGTTACATACATACAAACACACAAATATAGATATATTTTAAAATTGAACTTGCAAGATCACCATACCAACATAAAAAAATATATATACAAGATTTTATGCAAGCATCCATGGCGACCGCAACTACTACAATGAGACATCCAACTGCCCCACCGCCACCACCTAGGAATACAAACACAAATAGAAATATTACGGCCAATGGACCTTCTCCCCCGCCGCCACCACCACCGCCACCCCGTGCTGGACAGCCTCCTCCACATCGTCGACCGCCACCTCCACCCAAGAGGTTACATGAAAGTGTAATGTCTTCATCGTCATCAACACCAGAACAACGTTTCAAAGCAATAAAGACGACACCTACATCAGAACATTCGTCAAAACATCGTTCCTTTGGCATTCAAATTCGTAAACCCGTCATTCTAAGAGATGTCAATGTCTTTCGTAAAAGCAAACAAGTTGGACAGGGAACATATGGGTAAGTCATATATATCATATTCCTATTGAGACAGTTTAGAATTGGCAAGGAAAAGGGATTACGGTACAACAAACTATTATATATATGCTTGCATTATGTACGGTTCTTGTTGCTTTGCCCAAAGAGATGTGATTGTCGTTGTTAATCCCGATGTTTGAAGTTTTATAGTACACTCAGTCATCGGTTTGCACCTTCGATACAATTTGAATGACATTTATGAACAAAACTTTTGATATGTTTTGTTGCTCACTCATTCTCTATTTCTTTATGGAAAATGTTAGGAGTGTATTCATGGGAACAGATAAGGATACGGGAGAGATTGTTGCCTTGAAGAGGATTAACACAGAGCAAGAGGAAAATGGGTTTCCTATTACTGCCATTCGCGAGGTAAAGATTCTAAAGGCATTGCATCATGAAAATATCGTCAAATTGAGAGAAATTGTGACAAGCAAAGGTGAGCATCTTTCTTTCGTGTGATGATTGATAATGTTAACGACGGTACACTCTCGCCCCTTTCTTTCACATGAGAGGTGTCGCATTTTTAATCGTCGGAAAGAATTTGCACAGATTATATTACGAATACGCTTTTTTCTGTGTGTGTTTGTTCGGCATCTTTGCAATATCTCAAGAAGTGTCAAGTGCCTTATGTGGGAAGTGCCCTAACGCATTTCATTTTTTTGTGCACTTGAAAAACTATAGAGCAAAATGAAATCCCGAAAAGTGTCTTTATGGTATTTGAATACCATGAATACGATCTTACTGGTATCCTAGAAACTGGAGATATTCGTCTCACTCAAGACCACATTAAATCTTGGTCTCATCAGTTGCTTACTGGGGTCCACTATATGCATGTCAACAAGATCATTCATCGCGATCTTAAGGCATCAAATCTTTTGATCAACAGATTCGGTCAGTTGAGGATTGCTGATTGGGGTCTTGCTAGGAGCTGGAACGAAAATATGAAACAGCTGACGAATGGAGTTGTCACACTATGGTATAGGCCGATAGAGCTACTGCTTGGATGTAAGAACTATGATACAAAAATTGACATGTGGAGTGTTGGTTGCATTATTGCGGAAATGTTTCGTAGATGTGGTCTGCTCAAAGGACACAATGAAGCTTCACAGCTGAACCTTATTTTCAATGCCCTTGGTCATCCGAGTGAAGAGGATTGGCCTAGTATTAATGAAAGTTGCCCTCTATGGAAAAACTATGAGCCAAAGTCAGGCGAAAGGTTACCGAACAAGTTGCGCCAGGCGCTCAAGATAAAGAATCAAAATCCTAATAGTTGGATGACAGACAATGCCATTCATTTAATTGAAAATCTGCTTACATTTAACCCCAAGAAACGTTGGTGCGCCCTCGACGCTGTTACCTCTGCATACTTCTTCGAGCAGCCTGTTCTGAAAGAAGCGAAAGACCTTAATATGAAGTTTGCCGTAGACTCGGTTCATGAATGGGAAGCAAAGAGAAAGCACGATGTTTCAGCGGCCAGTGAAACTCTTCCCACTTCTCATTAGAACTATTTTTATCCGTGTCATCATGCGTTGTTCCAAATACCTTCCAATTGTTCATGCAAAACAACCAAAACAAAAAAACTAGGTTAAGAGCATCAAATCCATTGAGAATATGATGATTTGATTATAAAAAAATATAGAAAAATGTACATCGCTAATTTGGTTGTTCGTCATATGCTATATTTTGCTCAGTTTTCATCATTCGGCAAAATTACTCTTCCAGGTTACCCAATGCTCTCCTCTGCTAACTCCTAACCAAGTTCAAATTCTTTGTTCAACGTTTCCCGCAAAATCGGATCAGGTTTTTCGGCTGGCTTCCAAAATCTAAAGTTACTTAGATGATGATACGAGCAACGAGCATAAACATTACTTACTTAGTACCTTTAACACATTCAACCAACAATTAAGAATATAATATGGGAGATTCAGCTTACTCATTTAGTCTCACGACATTTTCCCGCACCGGAAAACTTCTTCAAATTGAGTACGCTCTCAATGCCGTAGCCAATGGACGCACATCTCTTGGTATCTGTGCGAAGGATGGAGTTGTAATTGCAACTGATAAGAAATTATCCAGTTGTCTTGTTGATACTGATGAAGTAAGCAAGGTACAAGCAGTGACTGATGGAGCTGGTTTCGTTTACTCCGGACTTGGACCTGACTACCGCGTTTTGGGTAAGTGCATAACACGTTTCCTTTCCTTCGTGGATAATTATGTCGTGTTGGTATCAGACTTTTCACGTATTGATTGAATGAATGGAAGAATCAGTAGGAATGTTTAATATTTGTAATACTGAAACATGTTTGATTTCAAAATCCTAACAAAACCTTTTCATGACACTTCAAATTTAATAGTGAGAAAGGCAAGAAAGGCATCACAGTCATATTTCCTTACCTATCGAGAAACAAAACCAGTATCGCAACTTGTGAAGAGTACTGCCTCTGTTATGCAAGAATATACACAATCTGGAGGAGTTCGACCCTTTGGAGTATCTCTCCTTGTAGCAGGAGTCGAAGCCGATAAGACTCCGCGTTTATACCAAGTGGATCCTTCGGGAGCGTACTTTGCATGGAAGGCGACGGCAATCGGGAAAAATTATGTAAATGCGAAGAACTTCTTGGAAAAACGTTATACTGATGATATGGAATTGGAAGATGCAATCCATACGGCCTTGTTGACCCTAAGAGAAGGGTTTGAAGGAGAAATGACCAATACGAATATCGAAGTTGGAATTGTAACTGCTGCTGATGGAAAATTCAGGGTATTGACTCCAGAACAAGTTCAAGATTACTTGGACGAAGCCAACTAAGTTATCTGAAGCACAGTATTTTGATTTCTCTCGCTGAAAATAAGACTTGGGTTTTAAAATGCTACTTTTTCTTTCTAAATACATATTTTTTATAAAACATATCCAATGATGAAACGCTTATAAAGAGCACACTTTTTAAAAAACATAATCGCTTCAAAATGTCACTGATATGACACCGTCTTTCAAGCGTTTGCTTTTCACTCAAAAAGGCCATGAGAACATTCCATGATCACTAATGGCGATACAAACATTAGTGATCCTCAACAAAAAAACAATTTCAAAAAGTGCCAAGGGGATTATTGTAATTTGATACAGATCCTTGATTCGAATGAAGATTTATTCCTCAATTCTCATAAATCACCTCTTCGTAAGTCCATAGTGCAGAGTCAAATTCAATCGAGAACTCGTGCGTACAAAATACTTCAGAGAATCTTAACTAAAAAAGAGCTACTCGAGCTCGAGGACACTGGGGAAATTACTCGATTGAAGATTGCGAAACGGATTAAGCCAAATGTTTATAGATCAATTCCCACTTCTTATGTGGTGGCCCCAAGAGATCAATTTAGAATCGCATATCTTGAGTTACAAGATGCAGAAGAGATTGGTTCATCAGAAAGTATAAAGATAATTGAAAAAGATTGTAGGGTCGAGAATCACAGAAAATCTGTTTCAAAAGAGGGTTCTTTGGAACCGATGGTTCAAGTATGCGACATGTGCTATCATACTTATAAACTATTCAATCAATATAAGTATCTCATTGATGAAAAAGTTCGGGGGGAAATCAAGGGATCATTAGAGTCAACGTTCGATGAATTGGGTACACAACATGAATTGGGCTACATAGCATGCAAGACATTTCACGATGTTCCAGACCTTGTCTCCTCTTTGGATGTGATGAAAAACGATGTTAACATAAAGCCAAATACCATCTCAGAGTCAATATCACGCAGAAATGCCATTGGAGTGAAACCGTCATTGAAATTGAAAGTATCATCTTCATCGACGCGTTCGATCGGGCCTAATCCTCGAGTCAAAGTGAGAGATACTGAAGTGAAGACCTTCCGCGTTAACGATGAAACAACAGTTACATATACTGTTCTAGAAAGCATGCACACTTGCACCGAATATCAGAGTGAAAGTAAATTCAATATGATCGTATGCCATGACATGTTCGAAACATTAGAAAGATTCGCAATTTACTTTAAACAAATGCTTACTCGAAACGGGGGTCATCAAATATTGCTTTGGAACTACCCTGGGCAAGCATATACAGAGTTCTCAGAAGGTCAGTGTCTAAATAATGAGTTCCACTCGGATTGTTTGCGAACATTGTTGCAGGAAATTGGGTCCGAAGGGCGTGAAGAATTTAGTACAAATAAACCTTTTTACATCTTAGGTCACGGTCATGGTGCCTCCATCGCTTGTACATTTGCCAAATCATGTGTATTTGCCCATTTGGAGGCGCTCATACTAATAAATCCACTGTCATATATTGACACACATGTCGCATCAATTCTTCATGATTGCAGAAATGCTTTTTCGTGTTCCCCAGAAGAAAGACCCGACTTACCTTTCTACTTTTATTCGAGATTTTTATTTTCAGACTACTATCTGAAAAAAACCACCGCGCCACTAGCGCTTAATCTTTATACAGCGGTTCATAATCCAATTACGTTGAGAGGTAGACTACGTCTTTGCGATGGTGTTCTGAAGAATAGTGACTTAAGGTCTATAGCTAGCGAGATATTGCCTCCAATCGTAGCAATTTCTGGTAAAGATTCAGTGTTTGTGCGACCTCTACATGCTAGCACATTTGCAGAGAAGAGAAAAACGTGCACTTCAATTCAAAACTTATTCCATCAAAAAGGGAAGCGGTCTGTTCTAATTTCGATGTCAGGAGGCCACGACTTGTTCCAAGAAAGGAGAAAAGACTTATCGGCTTTGATAGAATCATTACTCAAAGGGAGTCTTGAGAGCAGCGGTGATTGTTCCGAAATATCATACTGCGTAACTCCTATGCATCTATGGGATCAAGCAGTCACTGGTATAACAAGCTCAAAGCAGCCGACCCCTCAACGAAAGGCGTCGTTTGGTTCATCTGAACTCCAAAGAAAGAGCAATAATACGATTTCTAAAATGGAACGTGTTCTTGTTGATTCATCCAAACCGAAGGAAGAACCGATATCAGTAAAAAGCGAAAAAGAGTATATGTGTTGGAGGTTAAAGAGAAATAGAAAACGATTATCACGATATCAGCGAGCTGCAAGAATAATACAGAGCTCCATGAGAGTGTTCATGGCCAAAACAATGATGGGTAGACTTAAACGCCAAATATCAGCTATTACCATTCAGCGCTGCTATCGCGGTGTACTTGGTAGATATATTTTTGCTGAAAAACAGAAAGAGCAGTGGGCTGCAAGATTTGTTCAACGAATGTACCGTGGTGCGCTGGGAAGAAGGAGTTCATACAATCATCGACTTTTTATTTTGGCTCAAATCAAAATATCTAGTTGCTGGAGAGGATTCATTGATAGAAAACTTGTCAAACAAATGGTGCACGGTAGGAAGGTAGCAGCCATCAAACTACAATCATTATGGAGGAGAGTTCAATCTTGTACTATTGTCCGAAAAATGGTTTTCGAACAGAATGCAGCAATTGCTATTCAAAGCTTATTTAGAGGACGGTGTGCTAGATTGCAAGCTGCAGCAGAAAGAAAAAAATATGTATTTAGTTTGAGCCAAAGTCGAGGCATTGAAATTGGGAGAAAACTACTTAATGACCACAGGATACATGCATCGAAATTGAAATCAGAACTAAGTATATTAGATACCAAAAAGGTATCGTTGACAAAGAAAGTTGATGAAATTTCTAAGGAAATGACTCGCTTCGAATTGAGAGCGAAAGAGTTAGAGAATGAAATGCATGATATTAGCGCTTTAGAAATACGTCAGAAATCTACAATTTATCCATCTGCAAAGGCATCCGCTGATATAGCTGTACGCGAGAAGAAAATGTAAGTTGCTATCTAAACAATCTCTATGACTGTCAAACGCAACTATTTTCCTAATGTGTTTTCTGTTTCCATAGACAACTTGATCAAGAATTCAGCGTGATTTTGACCAAAATATGCGACAGAAAGAATCAGCTATCGTCAGTCGAAAATAAAGTTTCTCAGATTGAATCTGAAATTCTAGATAAACAAGAAAAGTTAAAAGAATTGGAGAGGAAGCTTGTAGTACTTCTTGAGGCCCAAGAACGCGAGCTGGATTGTATTAAGAAGACTCAAGAAGATAAAGCAGATCAAGCAGTGAAAGGCGAACTTCAGTTGCCAATAGAAACATATTCACAACCACAATCTCACCTAAAAACAGTTTCTGAAATCAACAAAGCTGCAAAACTATATGATTCGACAGAAAACCTGATGAAATTTGGTTTTTCTAGCATGGCCATGACTTACTTCACATCTATGAATATGGTAAGAGCGATGAAGTCGCTGTCCCTTCCAGGCGAACCTATACACTTGACAAAAAATAATCAAACAGGTGTGGATCAAACTCATGAATTCCAGTCAAACAAAGGTGGCTTATATTCATCAGTCTGTAAGAGCACAAGTCTTTCCTCATGGACTGTTGATGATGTTGTTGAATGGCTAAGAGTCTTATCTCTTCGTCAGTACGAAGATTCATTTCGTGATGGGGCTGTCGATGGCCCCTTTCTCAGCCAGCTTACAGACGATGATCTATTGAATATCCTTGGTGTCGAGCATAAGTTGCACAGAAAGAAAATCCTGTATGGAATTTTGAAACTTATGGACAGTCAAACACAGAGTTCTCCTCAAAATATTATTAGTGAGTACCCTCCTTCTTCGCCATCTCCTTCTCCTCTTCAAATTAATAAAACGATCGATGTTATGAAGAATCCTGCATCGCGCCAGTCAGTAATTGCATCCAAAACATCGGACGCTATAATCCTACCATCCATGGATGATCTGATTAGAAGCATTCGCAACAACAAGCATGGAGTGGTGAAAGAAGCTTTGAGTGTGTTAGAGGATGGAAAATTTGATCCAATTGATCTCCGTGTCCAATTTCAGGAAGGAATTGGAACTGTTTATAAGAAGTATATCTCCGATTCAGTTTTTCACATCAATCAAAGTGACGAACATGGAAACACCTTACTTCATGTAGCCGCCCAAAATGGAAATATGAAAATAGCAAAACTCTTGATAAATAAGGGATCGAACCCAAACCACCAAAACAAACAAGGCCAAACTCCTGGTCATTTTGCAGTTTCATATCAATTTTATGATTTTGCAAGCTGGCTTTTTGATGAAGATGGTGGGGGTGGTGATGACTTATTAGTCAATATTTTTGGACTTGGTCCTTACGATGGTCTATCTCAATCAGAATTGTAGCTCAGTACTCTTAGTAATGTTGTGATTTTATTCAAGTACAGAGATATTGTAATTCAACGATAGATTGTATTTCCATAACACCATTCTAGACCTTTATGATTATTCTGTCATTCGTCAAAGTACACGATCCATTTAATTCACAATTGTCAGTATGAATCATAGGAGAGTAAGGAGTCAACTCGCCAATAACACATGCATTAGCGATACTTCCCTCTTGGTGCATTAGTGATAAGAGCTCATCACACACGTCTGGTGATACAAAGAGCAGCAATCCACCAGCCGTCTGTGGATCAAATAAGAGAGGATATTTGGTAGGATCCGACACCGCAGCTTCTTCATGATTTTGTACCGCTCTTCTACTTCGAAAATTTTCCCTGAACAGAGAAGAAGCGATGCCATTAGACGAAGCTTCCAAGGCTCCTCTAAAGAATGGTACGGCATTTAAGTCCACAATTGCCGCTATGCTCTCAAATTCATCTTGACAAGTGTCATTTGCAATCAGCATTTCAATCAAGTGGCCGATGAGACCAAAACCAGTTACATCAGTGCAAGCGTGAACTCCTTTTCCTATGAACTGCCGCGCAACGCGACTAGCAGTGTAATTGCTAATCATCATACACTCGAGTGCTTCATGAACATGCTCACCATGACATCTCGCACGCATTTCGGCAGCAAACAAAGCACCAGTTCCAATAGGTTTAGTTAAAATGATTTTGTCTCCAACTTTTCCTCCTCTCTTCCGTAGCAAGTGAGACGGATTCTGCACAAAACCAGTTACCGAAAACCCAAGTGCTTGTTCTGAACCTTCGCAAGTATGTCCTCCTGATAACTCACAGTTCTCGTTTTCAAAAATCTCACTCGCTCCACTCAGCATATCAATCAAAGTAGCTTCAGTAATCGATTCATTTGCAGAGAAATTAACAACAGCTAGAGCTAATGCTGAATGAGCATCTGCACCCATCGCATGACAATCACTTAATGCATGAACGGCAGCAATTTTTCCGAAGATAAATGGATCAGAGATAAAAGATCGAAAGAAGTCGATTGTTTGTATCATAGCCCCACATGACTCTGGTAGCATGATGATGGCTGCATCATCTGGGTCAATCTTTTTCGGTGCTTTCACATCGGATCCTTTTTTGAGAGCCCGGCTAACGTTGCGTTTGTGTATGGCGTCTAGCACCCTAGTCAGCGTATGCGATCCAACTTTAGATCCACATCCACCGCATCTCATAGGGGCTTCCATGAATGCTGCTAAAATATCTTCCTTTGATGGATATTCCAAAATAGATGGAATTTTTTTTGAAACATCAGTTTCGTCGTCTTTTTCGTCTTCCATATCTTCCATCGACGGAAGATTTTTATACATACTCATCCAACCCACATCGATTTCATCCTTTAGCCGCCAAAGGAAATCGCCTTCAAGAGCATGGTCGCCACGTGAAGCTACAGCATATTTGTCACCAGTTGAAATTAGCCCTAGAAATTCTTTCTGCGGCGTGTGCGATGTCAAGGATTTCCCAAGAAGATGGGATATAATGTTTTCAGTCACAATCGGGCCTATTAAAGATAATATGTTCATGAGATTATCAATCAACAAAAAATCTGCTTAGAAAAACTGACGTTACTACACTCACCAGCACGGACCGCAAAGACGCCTGCTTTTGGACGTGGGTTCGACACCATATGACAACAGTCACCAGCCGCGAAAACACCAGGGTGGCTTGTGCTCTCATAAGTGTCACGAACAGATAGGAAACCACCGTTGACTGTTTCAAATGGCGTCGAAGATTCTAACCATGAAGACACACCAGCTGAAGTACACCATAAGCATTCATCAAATACAATTGGATGAATGCGCGGAGTTGAGTCTGATGAAAGTTTCAACGTCTTTTCCCCTTCAATGTAATCGACTCCCACCGCATCAGCATCCATAGCAACATCAATATTCCTTTCTTTCAGAATACGCTCAAATATTTTACGAACTGAGTCGTTATGACTGGGTAATAACGAATTGCCTCTAGTAGCCAAACATACTTTGATAAAAGATTTCGATACTTCTTCACAATCTGTTGTACGGTCATAGTTCTTTTCCAATCTATGCCTAACAATATTTTGTAATGCATACTGAGCCGAAAGAGCTAATTCTATACCTCCTGCACCGCCTCCAACAACCAATAACTTGAATGTCGCATTTACAGTCAAGTCCTCAAGAGGTATCTTTCGGACTTTATTACAAATTCCCTCCCATCTCTCAGAAAAAGATGCTATCGGTTTCACAGGAGTGACATTTTGATCATTGGTCTCAAGGAAGACATCAGAATCACTTTGTAGTAAACTGGAAGGCATGGAGGGGCTGCTTCCGATATCTATACTGATAACATCATATCGAATATCTGGTCGGCCATTGGAACAGGATACGAAGCCCCCACCACCTTCTTCATAAGTTATACCATTTGCAGCAGCATGAATGAAACGAATACCACTAAAGGAGCATAATTTTCTTAGATCTAAGTGTATATCATCACGTGTATAATGACCGGCGATAAATCCTGGAAGCATACCCGAATAAGGAGTCAGCACACTTGAAGATATAAGTGTCACTTGGATACCGTTTTCTTTCAGAATGTTTTTGAAGGGCGGCATTCCAAACATTTTTAGAGTATGGACATGAGCATGTCCTCCTCCAACAAGGACTACATCAGACACAAGAGGTGGTTGATTCATATTACCTTTCATGGTTTACAAAAGATGTGACAGAAAATGTATGATTTATTTTGTGGTTGTTGGTTCTTCTTTGGTTCGGTTTTCGGTTTTCGGTTTCTGCTTTTAAACGTTACCGGATACCACGACAGAAATTCATATTCAAGAAAAATGAACGAAGAGCGCCACCAATCCAAAACCCAAAACCCAAACCCCCACAAACTAAAAAAAAAACATTGATATAGCACCATAGATTGATTCCAGAACAAAAAGAGTCCACAGTTACTCAATATTCAAGAATCATTAAAAGAAACTGCAACAGATATGAATTGGGCTGCATACTTGCCTCCAAACGTTGCTTTCACATACTCGAATTCAAAACCTGTAGCTGCAACAGTTACCTTTGTCTCTGATGTTGACACATCCGATGAGGATCTTATGCCTGCAAATGATACTAGTTCGACGGAAATGAACGAAAGAATTCGCACAGTGATCCATGAAAGTTCAGATTCTTGTGCTGATTTCGCAAAGAAAGTTATCATGGGGAGCATTTCGTTCCTAGAGGAAATGCGGAAACAGGTTGCTAAAATCGGTCAAAACGTTGATGTCGTGTTCCATTTTGGTGATGGATCCATATCAAGAGTGTATATAAGGTATTCGGATTGTAACTATTTGAATAAGTCTCCATTGGTTACTATGGAACTGTCTATTTGTCTGAAAACGATGCGTCATGGAAGGTCATATATCCTTGAACCCAATGGTAAGTTGTCTTTTGTGGAGGCTTAAAATCATCTATATATATATATATCAATGACATATTAGCTCATCATTTATCTATAGATAATTTCTATCAGCATTGTCTTTTTGCATCTGAGAACAAACAAGAGTTTTATCTCTATCCCAGTAGGACAATATGGAATCCAAGTTATAAGTTGTTCGATAAGAATGGTAGTGATATCACGAATCTTTTAATAGTATACGAAGGCGAGAAAATCTCAAGAATCTGTTCGAATGTTAATCAAAAATTGCTATCAAATCTTGAAAAATCACGCATAAACAAGAATTCATTGAACAAAAGGGCGCCATTGAGGCGATCTAAAAGGAATACACATAAAGAAAAAAGTAGTCCTCAAGATGACACCCTTGCAGATAGAATGTGTGAAATGGACAAAAACAATAATGCTATTCTAAAAGTAAATGAGCTTGCTTCAGAGTCGATAGAGAGTACATGTACAGACGAAGAGAGTGTTATTGAATCACCGGTTCGAACGGCGATAAAAACTCCCCGTGCAATATCGGACCATACGAACGACCAGAATGAAACAAAACGGCTCCTATCACCATTTATTCTGTTTTGTAATGATAAACGGACAGAAATACTGAAAGGAAATCCACGCATCGAAGCCAATCAACTTATGAAAAGGCTTGGAAAATTATGGAGAGAGGCAGAAACGGAACTCAAAGCGAAGTATTTGGATCAATCCAAACGAGTAAGTCTTGAAGTAAGTGAGAAGGTAGGTGTTTATCGCAGAATAAAGATAGCCGATGTTCAAAGTGAAAATGATGGAAGTCTGTCGGAATCCTTACCAGACAGAAGAATATCCGTGAAAAAGCGAAATAATGAGAACAATACACGGGTATCGATAGATTCAAAGAAAGTGAAAAAGGACCCGGACAAACCTAAGCGACCTCCATCTGCATTTATGCTGTTTAGTCATGCATTTCGAAAAAAAAATCCGGATATTGCACCAAATAAAGTATTCAAAGCGATAGCCGAAGCATGGAAAAAGGTAACTTTGGATAATAAGAAATTATATGAGGAACAAGCAAAGACGGAAAAAGAGAAGGTAAGAATGTCCGCTACTTAGATTGGCACGATCATGGCATCATTCCTTTCTCAACATTCTTCTAATTGATAGTGGAAGAAAGCGATGGCAGCATACAAAATCAATTCAAGGATTAAAAGTTAGGTTTACTTTTTTTCTAGATAATAAGAAATCACAGAACACAGAGAGACCTCAAGTTTCGACGAAGATACAAGCGATAAAAACGAATGAATTATCTTTGATCATTGTACACAGCGAAAAACAGAGGATCTTCTTTGTTTTTCACTAGCGCACAAGTCATTCAAGAGTTTTTCAAATCTATCACTGTACAATGGTGGCAGGAATCGTTATTTCTCGCATCAATGGAAGGTTTCTATTTCTTCCATGATATCGTCGTATTTGTGTTTATATCTCCACACGCACAGTCCGTTGTGACATAATTTTAAGTCGTCTAAATTAGAATCATTACCTTCCTCGTCTGAATCTGAAGATGATGAATTGCTATCACCATTGGATCTATTTATTCTATCCGCCAATCGATTTGCCAAGGATTGGGCCTTTTTCAGGCTCCATTGACCAAATGGTTCCCACCCTTTCCTTTCTTTAGCTTTTCGTATAACGTTTTCCCGAATATGTGAATGACAAGCACACCCATACATTCGTTTGACTTCTATACGAACCTTGCCGTTTTTGTTAACTACCTTTTTAAATTCGAACGGTGCGTATCTTGGAAAAAGGTTCATGTGAGTTGATTTGAACAATAACCATTTAATACTTCTATATATTGTTCCAACACAAGACTTACTTTTTCTTGCACACTGGTATTCCAATCGTTTCGCGTCCCTGCCATTTTCTGTAATCGCACCCCCAACGTTCATTCACCTTATGAATGGCTCGTCCTTGCTCCATATCGTTTGCAGCACTCTTTATGAACATGGACCCCCCATACTGTTCCCCACCTGCAATCGGATAACCACAAACGAATCCCAAAGGAACCCTCCCCGGAATTGCGCTTGCAGCAACGTGTGATCAGTCACTAGGCAAAATACCGTAATCGTCTCCATAAATTTTATAATCATCACGAATCTTTCCTTCCCTCCTTTTCGATCGGCGTATGACATTAGTGTTCCTTTTAGATCTTCTCATTATTAGAGCAAGGGTGATTAACTAAAAAGAAAAGAATTGTTTGAGATTTGAGAATAATAATGTGTGGGTCACTCTTCACTCTTTAGAGTTTACTGTCTCATTGCTCATTGCTCATTGCTCTACTTGCCGTGAAAAACGCGCGATGCGGCGGCTGGCCCTCTGGGGAGACCTCTGAGAAAAAGAGTTTACCTAATTATTATACTAAAGACAATCGAAGTAAAATATTTCAAGTAAATGTTTGTTTCCAGAAAAGAAGTTGCTTACAAGCGTAATGTTTGATCTGGAGCATTTAAAGACGCGATTAAATACACCTCAAACGGAGACCTGTGATAATGCTTTCAATCCGTCGTGGAAAATTTGAAATAAGTGAAGTTCTATGCTGGACCAAAAGTTCAGATTTTGATTTCACTTCTGTGTTCGTAATCCCCAAGTGAATATCTTCTTACGACCAATGCTTTGAACCATAGATACATATTCCGCGTGTGCTCCAAATGTAAAGAATGATATTGGGAGATTGATCATGCTTTCAATCATTCTATCGTCATCAAAAATTTGAAATAAGGGAAGTTCTATGCTGGACCAAAAGTTCAATTTAAAATACGAGATAAATAGACAACAACTTGCAATGATACTTCATTAAATATCAATCAAACTATACTGGATTATGATATATTTTGTGTTATTTCTTTCGGTTCATACGATTCAGGGTCCATATCAGTATCAACGTTTTCATGCGCTGGTACTAAAGTAAAACATCCACACTTGATCCCGTCATCATGATCATCTATGAACATGGTTATAATGGCAGCCAACACGCTCGAAAGGGTGCCCGCTAAGAAACATGCAGCAAGACCTGCTGTTCCATTGGTCCCCGCGTATTCACCATAGTTTTCACCAACATAGGTGTACAAAACACCGCTTCCAATAGTACCGAGCAAGCGGCCGACTGCGTTACTCATGTAGTAAAATCCAACGCTAACAGCAACCTTATCAGATTTTGCATACTTTACAACCAAGTATGAATGAATGCTGGAATTGACAGCGAAGATAATAGCAAATGTTACTATCACGACGATAAACCATACTGTCATGGGTGTTAAATTGTGATTCTTAAAATCAGGTCCAAATGCAACTACGATGCACATAATTAATGTTGGAATACAATTGACAGCGCCCCATAGGACTTCAGTAAATTTATTTGGAGGCCTAACATGAATGATTGAAAAGATTGAGAGCGATGTGATTTTAAAATACGAACCAGATGAGGAGGGGGCATAGTAAACTTACGTTTGATTCAAAGGGCCAGTAATCAACTGAGGGGTCCAACTTTGTACTTGTCCATACAAGATAATATATCCACCTAAAAATGCACCTACCAAGGTACGATCAAGGCCTAACCCACCACATCCACCTCCTTCAAATTCGTTGATACATACTCCAAGGGTGGAGTCACAAACGGCTCCGCGAACGCATTCAGCAGCGTTGCCGATAACATCACAAACTTGTTCTCCTAGGCCGGTGCATCCAGGACTTCTTAGGTAAAATGGTAATGGAACTTCGAACCAAAAATCCCGACTGGCAAATAAGAATAGCCTTGCCAAACTCAAAACATTCAGGTTATGATTATCCATCTTAAAGGCCTCCTTCAATGTCGCATTCTTCGTCTTAGCAGTTCCAAGATTCGGATCCAAACCGAGTACGGCCCATGGCAATGCGAGAGCTACAATTCCCATCATAACTCCAAGAGCGACCTCATAACTTACATTTAACAAAGCACTTCCAGCGAAGTAACCAACTCCTTTCAAACTGTTTTTCCATCCTGTTATAAGAGAGACTAGCTTGAATAGGAATGTATTTTGCTCTTCAGGTGTAACAAGTTTTGTCACAGTCTTCCCTCCTAATTTAGTCAAATCTTTTGCAATCCCGGCAAACATTTGAGCGATGGTTACGTATATTATGGCTGTCTTTTTATCCCAATCGTCATTCCATCCAAACATCATTCCATAACTTACTAATTGCAACAACAGCCCTGCGATTAATGTGAACTTGATACCCCACTTCGCTCCCATAAAACCAGCAGCCAAGTTGGTAATCACACCTGCAAATTCGTAAAGAGTAAACATAATGGCAACCTCTAATGCAGAGAACCCTTTGTTGTATGCATGCAAAAGAACAATCATGCGTATGGCTCCATCAGTGATTGTGTACAGTAGGTATGAAGACGAAATGATAACGAAGGGGCGTAATGCTGTCGAGGCCATAGATTTGCCCAAAGACATTTCTTTCGGCTGTTCAATGCTATTCGACGTTTCTACCAATTCAATAGAAGTTTCATTTATAATTGTTATTGGGGTCTTTGCTTCTCCTGTACTCATGACTTGAATTGTTTCAATAGATATAAGATCAAAAAATACGAAGGTTTCTTGTTTGTTTGTTGTGCTATTTGAGCTATGAGTTATGAGCTACTTATGACGCAAATTCGGACACAAAAATAAGTGGTGACGACAGCATTACGAATCTTCGGCTAAAAATGGACGAATCTTCGTTCCGGCATCCACTCCCCACATACTCAGATTTTTTCCACCTGTATCCTGTATCTACAATTCAAGTTAAATTCAAACAAAACAATCATGGTCAAAGTTGCTGTCAACGGTTTTGGACGCATTGGTAGACTCGTCTTCAGGTATGCATGGGACGATCCCACTCTAGAAATTGTCCACGTTAACGATTTGTGCTCTGTTCAGTCCGCTGCCTACCTTATTAAGTACGATTCTGTTCACGGAACATGGAGTAAGGACGTAGAGCAAGAAAAGGAGGGAGAGTTCACGGTGGATGGTAAAAAGGTCACATTCTCTCAGGAAAAGGACTATCGCAAGATTGACTTCAAAGCCATGGGTGTCGAGATGGTGCTTGAGTGTACTGGTGTATTTTTGACTGTTGCTTCTCTCGAGCCTTACATCAATGAATGTGGGATTAAGAGAGTAGTGGTCTCTGCTCCTGTCAAGGAAGGGGGGACGCTCAATGTTGTTCTTGGATGCAATAATGAAAAGCTCTCTGAAAGTAACAAAATCATCACGAATGCTTCGTGTACTACGAACTGTCTTGCGCCTGTTGTTCGAGTGTAAGTTTCTGTTTCGTGACCACTCGTTTGCTTGTTTTAATCGTCACATTGAATCTGGATATCAATTCTAATTCTGAATTATCATCGACATCATCATTTCTATAGCATTAAAGAAAACTTTGGAATCAAGCATGGATGTATTACTACCGTGCATGATGTGACTGGAACTCAGGTAAGTTTCCTTTCTTAAATTGAATAAATCTCAAACAAATCGATTGACTTGATGTACTAAGATCCCAAATTATTACGTTCATGATTCATTTGTATTAGACTCTCGTTGACATGCCAAATACTAAAAAGAGTGACCTTCGTAGGGCCAGATCAGGAATGTTGAACCTTTGTCCCACTTCTACTGGTTCTGCCACTGCAATCGTTGAGATTTATCCTGAGCTCAAAGGAAAGTTGAATGGACTTGCCGTTCGTGTTCCACTTCTTAATGCATCTCTGACAGACTGTGTTTTCGAGGTGGAGAATCCCACAACGGCTGCAGAAGTGAATGCTGCACTCAAAGTTGCTTCTGAAAGTGGTCCATTGAAAGGAATTCTCGGTTACAATGATCTTCCACTTGTTTCAACGGATTACACGAATGATACCCGTTCTTGCTGTATTGATGGGCTATCTACTCAAGTTATTGATGGAACTATGATCAAAATCTATGCATGGTATGATAATGAATGTGGGTACTCAAAGAGAATGGCAGAGTTGGCTCACATTGTTAATGCAAAGTTCATTGATGGAGGTGTTTCTCAATTTACTTATGAGTAATAACGCGAATGATTGTATGTATTCAACGTTAAATTTATATCCTCTAGGTTTGCAATTTGGAATCATAATATTTTTTAATACGATTATTAGATTTTAAAATCGTCGTAAGATTATCGTTCGACTTGCTATTCTCATCAGTCGATGATTAGTACATAGTGTGTACGAACTATAACGACAAAAGCTTTCGATGAGAGACCGCTCATCCGTTGTTACAAGCATTCTTTTAGCACCCGTAAGAGGAGGGCAAAGTCGCTGATATGTAGATGATAACCCAAAGATACCGCGGCCAAGACCATTGGTCCTTGAAAGCACTCCAGTACTGTATGCTCTAGTCTGAGTGAAATGAGCCTTGGGCAGTTTCGGATGGAGTTTGCTCTCTTTGAAAGCGGAATCAAACTTTTCTTTTAATGAATCTAAGTTCTCCAAACCAATAGCAAAACGAATAAGTCCAGGCTGAACATTGTAAGTCAACGCAAAATCTAATTCGTGGTAATGAGCAAGAAGTGTATATGGGCAAGAAAGAGTGAAATTTGTTCCAAGGCTGGGGCCTTTACTGATGTCGATCTGATCAAAGAATGTTCTTCGACAAACATGTGGATGAAGAACTAAAGAGAAAAGCCCTCCATAACCTGCTTTATGTCGACCACCAAAGTCGTTTTTGTTTAAGACTTTATGATATCCTTCAGGGCATGTATACTTCGGATAGAACAATTCTTCAACCTCGTCCCTTTGATTGAGCCAATCAGCAAGAGCTTCCGTAGTTTTGTTTATCTGATTACTTCGCTCTAAAAAGTCGGAAGAGTTGACGTATACAGCGCAGGCATCGCTCTCATAAAGTCCTTCATGGAGTGTATGATTCTTTTTCAAATCATCATGCATCCATTTGCCAATTTTTGTGTTAGGGTTCGTCGCAATACTTCCTGCCATGGCATCGCCACGACCGTTGAATAATTTAGTCAGAGAAGTGCAAACAGCATCGGCCAAACCACTTTGAATCAAATTCAAATTTGCAAAATTACCAATCGTGTCATCCACAATTAAAGCAAAATCGAATTCATCGGCAAGTGCACGCAATCTCCCTAAATCCGGGCAATTTAATAGAGGATTGGATGGAAACTCTGTGATTAACACAGAGATACCAGCATCTCCATTATTGTTATCTGCTCGCTCTCGAAGCATACGTTCCATACTATCCAGATCGGAGTTATTACCATATCCAAAAAACTGAACTCCTTCGGGCACTAGTTCCTTTCTTGAACACATTTTGAGAGTATCAAGATATGGAAACCCAAACACAATAGATGTTCCACCAGATTGAGATGGTTTCTTGTCCAAGGAATAGCGACGAGCTGCTCTAAGGGCATGATATATACTAGACATACCACTTGGAGTTAAGAAGATACAATCCTTGGGAATTTGAATGATAGAAGCAATACGTTCTTGAATACCCGTGAAGGAATCCACAGATGAGGTGCCATTGGATTCTGACGGAAAAAGTACTAGATGCATTTCATCACTAAAACGGCATTTCTTCCATCCTTCACTGGATTTTTCATAAAATTGATTTGTCACACGTTTCAGTCCAGATGATAACGATGTATTGCTTGACAAGGACGATTCTGATTCGTCATCGGAAGCACTTCTTGAAGCGAGTCCGAGTTGATCGAGAGCACATTCAGCTCTTCTACTTGAAACTACTTCTCCAGTATGTTGCCAATACGACTTGGCTTCTATGGCAAACATGGTTTTTGCTGGGAATATGACTGCATACACATTTTGAGCTCCCATGTCTAGAACCCGAATAGGACTATTTTCATCATACACATTTACATCAAGGGAACTATGAGGGTCAACGGCATTGTCACATGAAAACAAATGAATTCTCCAGTCTCCTACAATCTGATATGCAGACTCTTGACATATTTTTGGGCTGATTGCTTTCCCGTCCAAATAACCACAAGCTTTCACTAAAAAATCATGGCATCGAAGAGCACTGTTTCGGCTAGGAAGAACCAAACAATCGTAATCTCCCTTTTGTACATTTTTATCTTTTTGTAACTTTAAATCCATATCAAGAGCAGCATCCATAAGTCGTATGATGTAAGGATGGTATACAAAACGAGGGTATCCACATGCCAATTTTGAAGTGATTTGAGGCGAGCCTTCCTCGTATCCAACAACCGATGACCAGGTCGGCAGGGACACACTGCATGCATGCTCATCAAGGGGCAACGGGCGTCCAAGAGGAACTGATTCAGAAGGAATGGCGGAAGATGACATCTAATTTTGATCTTGTTTACTGATCTACAAGCACAAAATGGAGAGGAAAAAATGGAAGGTGAAGAAAACGACCTGTACCTGCTATCTGTTTGTTTGTAGTACGTATTCCTATGAACAATGAAGCCAGGTTAGTCTTCAAGCACAAAGCTGTACGAAAACATGGGGAACGACAACGACACTCAATATACATTTGAAAAGACAACATACATGTATACATCTAAATTACAATCAATCTACATCCTCACCATAGGCTTATGCATTTTTCAGTGCGTATGGATTACGTGGAAGCCATTGTATATACTGATTTCACCAATCCTCAACTCATCAGAGTCTTCTCAACAAGTGACTTATAAGTCATTGTTGCAAAAACTAGATGGTCCTCTTTTGCCACCCAAACTTATTGCCAAGTATGAAGGACAAACGCTAGTTCATTTGACACATATATGGCCTGGTTTGTTGTGGTCGGGATCTATACCATTTCAACTTCATCCCTCACTACGGAAGAATCACCCAAGAACTCACAGAATTATTGGACGAATCTTTATGTTTTCAAGCTTGATGATACATCTTGGATTTATTGTCATCATGTCCAAAGGTTTATTTTTTGAAAATTTTCTAGAAAATGAAAATGATGTTACTCTAATTCCTTTTGTTCGTGTTAGTTCTGCATCTCTTTCAGTCTCAGTTCTTGCACTTTGGTTTCTGTACACAGGACTAATGGCACTATGGTATGCACGTCAAAGAAATATACAACTTCATCAGTATTATATTATACGGCATATTGGTTCGGGAATATGGATCAGTTTTCAGAGAGTCTTACTATTGATATACGTTACATTTCGGAACACTGTGGTAGGTGTAGATCAACCACCGTTGGTTCGACCGAGGGATGCCTTTGGCATGAGTGCCACTATCGCAATTATTGTAAGTGTATCCTTATCCGAGTATACAGTGTTCATGTTTAAACAGATTTGTGTGAAAAAGGAGTAGAAAATGTATATTTGAGACTCACTCGACAAACCACAACCTAAGTAATTGTATTTTTGACTATGTATAATAATAATAAGAAGAAAAGGGTTCCTATCTCTAAGCCTCCTTCATGATAATGTCAGGTTTTGGGACATATGAGACTTCCCAAACAGCATCAATGTCCGCTGTATCACTTGATGTAACCGTGGCACTTTTAGGTTTTCTCCTTTGACTGAGGATTTCCGGCCTTGGTATAATGGCACCACTTTTCTTTGCAACACGAACTTTAGTACCATCTTCCAATATTTTTCTAGCGATTCTTGTTGGTAACCCAGTCACTGGATCGACCAAATTAACATTTGAATAATGTATACTTCTCTCCGTCACTATAGTTCTTCCTGCCAACCCGCGATCAGGATCGGGTTTCAAATGTTTAGGAGAAGTATTCAGACCTTCTACAATGACTCGATCTCTTTTCCTATCGACAACTTTAACAATTCCTTGTTTTCCAAACTCTGGGTGTTTTCTATCAATGACTTGAACTGTGTCACCACGAAGAATGTTCCAATTTGTTTTCTTTGCAGCCTCGCGGTTGGCTGGTTTGATTTCGGTTCTTTTGGGAAAACCTCCCTTCATTAATTGACGCATGAGACCTGCTCTAGTAGCCATGATGTGTGTTTGTCTCTGAGTGCGATGAGTTTAATTTTGTGTTGTGTTCGGTAAGGATTGAGTGTGTTCAGAATGGTGGATGGTGGATGGTGGATATCATATTTTGAGCGGTTGTGGGTTGTGGTGCCTGTGGTATCCGTGTCAAATGGGGAGCGTTCCATTTTTGGTGGGAGTCCCGCCAGTAGATCTAAAAACGTCGAGAGTTCATCGCAAAAAAACTTTGAAACGAAAGGAACGAGGGCACGACTGAGAAGAACGAATACTCACGAGAATCTTGGATCCTTTACAATACCACAACAAGAGGATTCCTTCAAAAATATTTTACTTGCATAAACAACAAGAGATCATTGGGATTTGACTTGTATCAGTGACAGATTCATTCAAGAGAGTTCTTTTTTACACATATAAGAAAACTCATATTCCTCTGACTTACTACAGAGAGTCCCGATTGATTGATTGATTCATTCATTTGAATCGAAATAACACTTGACGACAGAAACCAAAATGTCTGCGTCGTCCTTTTCACCGTCTGCCTGGCTTGGATCGAGAAAGAGATTACAGTCTCAATCATCAGCTGAAAATTCTTCGAGTGCGTCACTCAGGGGACTGAAATATTCACTGTCCCAACCTCCGGAATTTTCCTCTGATTTTATTCAACAAGGCATTAGTTGGCAACAACAAGATGCTGATATATTTTCTAACCCGCCTATTCCAAAAGTTAAAAACAGTGCTAATCGGGATTTCCATCGTCAAGATGCGGCTTTGGAGTTTGGAAATTCAAATTCAATGCATGGTCAACCCTTCATAGTAAGGCAATCCATTCCTCTCACGCTAAACCGCAATTCCATGAGGAGTTCAACTCCTGACAGTGAAACAGCATCTCTTCCCCGCAACCCCTCTGGAGACTGCAATTCTTCCATTATCTCAGGTCTTTCCGCGGACGAGGGCTCAACTGCCTTTGATGAATCTCGCAAAATCAGACTATCTTCCGCGCATCCTACTCATCGACCGAAGAATCGAATACCTGATGCAAGACGGCCTCATTCTGCCGACGAAGCTCCTATATCGGGCAGAGACTTTGGAGATGTTTTTAACCACTTGATTGTTAGAAACGTTGATCTTCTGAATGATGATAGCTGTAACAACCAATCTATGCATTCCATGTCAAGGACCCTAGAACGCCCTAAACCCCTTCATTCTCGTGCTACTTCTGATAACTCTGCATTTCGTTCCATTGCTCAACAAGACAGTTTTTCACATCATCAATCCTCAAAATCCAGTCTTCCTGCACATGCGACTCTTCGGGAATGTATTGATACTATGAAAGCGGGGGAGGCATCATTTAGAGTGTCCAAACCTCATATGCTACAAAGTAGAAGTACATCGAGCACGGTTTTCAGTAGCAATGCCACAACGACATCTGGAGCCAGTGGGGGTGTCGTATGGACGGGTCAAATGCCAATTGAGCTAAGTGTCAATTCACCGAAACGATCTTCGCAGCATCTTCATACTGGTGCTTATCATCCTTTTATAGAACATGAAGCTCCTGTAAATCATGGACTTATTCACCATCGCTCGGAATCTGGATTTAGCTTTGCATCCGAAAATACTCCTGACTATAGTTTAGCTATACGTTCTTCTGGCAACAGCTCAAAAAGCACTCCTGTATTCCCAAGGGATGCACCTACTTGCGATGGCTCTATGGTTCAGAGCTTACAATCTCTGGCTCTAGAGGATCAGTCTCATTATGGATCCATGGGGGGAGTTTCTATTGACTCCAGAATGTATGAGAAACCTGCAAGATCCAGAAAACCATCCGTGAAAGATGAGTTTAAATTTATCTTGGGGAAAGTTGTGCCTTCTCCTTTGAAGAAAGTTTCATTTGTCAAGGAGAAAGTGAAGCTAGAACGAAGTAATGGATGTCTAACATGATTTTATATACTATAACAGCAAACGAGCATATTCGAAATACGTTGTAAAATAAAAGAATTTCATATGAAAAAGAAGTGACCCTTATATATCAACTATCTATCATGAAGATTTCAGCACTTGATTTCTTCTTTATAAACCAATCCAATCCAAAAAAGAAACATCATCCTCAATTTCCACCATAATAAGAATGGTTATTCATTTCAGACAAAAATTGAGACGAAGTCGTCGATGAAAGGGAACCTTCTCTGGCACAGATCAAACTCTTTTGAACCATAGACGCTTGTTCTGGACTTGTGAATATTCTCTTGGAGGGGACACCTTCATATCTTCCTTGCCTGATCCAAACTTGACTCACATATTTGGTATCAATGGCAGGCATGGCAGCATGAAGGGCATTTCTGTCCAAAAGCCCATCCACGGTCGCTGGGAAAAATACCAACGCCATACCTTTCTTCGGCTGGACTTCCAAATTCAAATTCGGGAAAGCTGTATGACCACCACGCTCAACATCATTGAGATAAGTCAAAACCGTGACAGTCCTTTGACCACCGTTACTTGCAAACCTAACACCATCTTCATTACTTAAATCAAATGCATCAAAATGTTGGAGGTACTGCTGAGATGGAAAATACCTTCCTACCTGTGGCAACTCACAATGTTCGATAGGTTTTCCAGTGAGTAAAGATATCTTATTAAGATATTCTGGCAAATCTTCACGTGCAAGGTAGCACGTAGAAGAGGTACGACTGGAAGAGACTTCACCTGCTCCTTTCCCGACGACTGGAGCGGGTGTAAAGCAATCTTGAGCTATGCATATTAAAAAGTCACATTCGGTCGGAGATAAAAAGTCAGGCACAGCAAATATAGGTGGATTTTGGTGGATGACTTGTAGATTTGGATATTTTGGGTTCACACCGTTATAGATGGGTTCTCTTTGTGGATGATCTTGAACAGTGAGGCCACCGACAGCAGGTACCGGATGGTTGACGGTTTGTCCCTCCGTGCGATCAGCCATTGCGTGCATGGTCGTCCCCTGTTGTGGAACTGGAGAAGAGACATTGCTTGGATAAGATGTAGATATATGATTATCAACTGTAAAGCTTGAAGCTGGATTTAGATGTAAACGATTCTGTTGCTGCGGATGGAATGGCAGTTGATTCTTCCTCGGAGGGACAAATGCTCCTAATGGATTTGCAGCAGCACAACCCCAATTATTGTTACAATGCAATGGAGAGACATTCATATTATTTAAGAAGGTGTTGGGATGCATAGAGGATCTTTGGTCAGCGTTTCTATTATGATATGTATGTTGTGTGTGAGTCATGACGTGTTTGTGTTTTGAATGGTGTTTGAGATGGACGGTGGCCGGTGGCCGCTAGTCGGTGCTCTCTGTGCTTTTCGTGTCTCTCGTCTGTGCTCTCGTCCCATCGTCTCTCTATCGTTAAAACTACTTATTACCTCTACTCAATAGATTATTCAGTTTATTGTCGCAGCTGCTATTATTCATCTGCAATTTATTAACTAAGTAGCTATGACTTGGAACAGTAAGTTTATACTTTTCAATTCATGTGTTGATAGATAGCACTCTGCCATCTACCTTTTCACCAATTTTACTTCGTTATGTTTACAACCCAAAAGGACAGTCACTACGATATCACAATCTCACCAGAAAGATGGCGAAACTGTATTCATTGCTTCGTTATTTTTGCAAAACGAGAACCTTTTGTTTCATTTTGATTTTAATGTACCTTATCACATGTTATATTTACTCCACTGCTCCTAGTTATGATCAATGGCAATCAGACCTGTCTCCTCCTTTAATAGAACTTGATACTGAAATTCAACAAAAAGTTGAAAAACTGATTCAACCTGGAGGTCACACTAACATACCCGGTCCCAATAGTCGAATGGGTCCAGATGGAAGTTACGGGTATATTCATGATCCAAAATTTTTATCAAAGAATCCCAAACCCTTTGAAATTCCCGAGAACGAAAAACATCGTCTCTGTCTACCACCAGGTCAAGGGGATGAACTCCCAGAAGGTGCTAACATTTTAGGAAACATCCGAAACCATATTGAAATGTCAAATCATGTGATTGATATTAAACTATTTTGTGCCGTATACACCTATAAAGGTCACTTGATGCATACGGAAGCGATCCGAGAAACGTGGGGAAAACGATGTGACGGCTTGTTGTTTGCGAGTGACAATACCAATATAACAACAGGACACATGCATTTGCCATCTAACAGTTCATACGGATTTGGATATCAGGGAATGACTCAAAGAACACGCACCATTTTGGCTTATATTTATGACCATTTTCTAAATGATTACGATTATTTTCATATTGGTGGTGATGACATGTTCGTCATTGTAGAGAACCTAAAAGAATTCCTAGCATCAGATACGGTGCAACAATGGGATCAAGTTGCTGATCAATACATGATTGCCGGTTTTCGCATGCTATTAAAGTTTAGAAGGAAGAAACTCTCTTTCTTCGGTGGTGGATCAGGATATACTATTTCGAGGAAGGCATTAAAAGCCTTTGTGGAGGGACCATTGCAATATTGTGATACAGAAATAGAGAGAGCAAATGAAGACATTTGGTTTTCGGATTGCGCAAACTTATTGAGTACAAAACTTATTGACACTCGAGACTCATCTGGAGCTCATCGATATCATCAAATGTCTGTCCAAATCCATTCTACATTCCCTGAAAAAAAACTCTCTCTGAACAAAGCCGATTCATTTCTTCTTCGGAGTGTTGATCAATCTTTGAAGAACATGGAACACGAATTCTCGTACCCGTTGGTTTATATGGATAAGTACATATCAAACTCAAGCATTGTTTTTCATAGACACAATCCACAACAACTTCGTCGCTATGAATTACTACTCTATAAAAACCAAAGTGATTTATGTAACTAGGTATTAGATCCATTGATCTAATGTGGTTGCTTGAAAGCATTACAACTACCCTTTTTTGAGCAGCAGGTGCAATGTCATGTCCTAAGTAACAAAACTCATCATGAATGTCATAATCATTAAAAAAAGTACTCGTCGTAATTGCCGATATACTTGATATAACTTTTTCGAGTTCACAAATAAGAAATGTTCAAAGGCATTATACATCACTCACTAACATTGCACCAGTCATGTAATAAAGCGTGATATCGATATATGAGATCAGGTAACTTCGGTTTTTCGAATTTCAGATGAAATGAAATGAATTGTTCTGAAACTACATCAGTACCCAATGGAAGCGGGGGCATTTTGAGAGCTTTTGCAAAAATCTTTGGTGCATCGGGGCCTTTTCCATTGAAAGCAAACAAGAAATCGGCAGATTCGCCATAACGTTTACTTCCATTTGCATCTCTTGTATCAGACATCCTCAATCTGTTTTGAATTGAACCCGCCAAAAAGACGTCTTCCCTTGAATCGTGAGCATACGGATAAAAAACATGTATTCCTTCATTCACCACATCCAGAGCGGCACGGTTCATTGTATAGCCCGGTCCGCCAGAAATAACCACAAACTTCTTATGCAGCATCGGCGTGCCCAAAAGCAGTGGTCTAGGACCCATTTCGGGTTGC
>Ga0213868_10001004_pt1 | contig 27403 bp, 26 predicted proteins | sample PICome_9_FD_160087 | JGI IMG/M metagenome (GOLD analysis project Ga0213868, IMG submission 160087) | Coastal seawater microbial communities near Pivers Island, North Carolina, United States - PICO127 | ecosystem: Environmental > Aquatic > Marine > Coastal | place: USA: North Carolina... | reverse complement strand
CCACCATCACGAATCGGCATTCGGCTGGTTACGGGCAACATTATGGTCGCAACCTACACACAGGCCGGAATGCTCCCCGAGATATCGCTGCTGTACGAGGTTTCCGACGATCTCCAGCCAGCAGTCGACCTTGCGTGGCTTGCCGAAGGTATAGGCATCGTGGACACTAACGGCAATGTCTTGGTCATCGACCCCGATGCTCGGCGCCCGCAACCGACCATGATCTACGAAGCCGGCGATGGCGTCGGTGAAGCGGTCGAAATCGCTTCGATCAGTGGTTTCGTCGCTGTCCGCACCGAAGACGGCAACATCAACCTGGCACCAACCAATGGCCGAGCCGATCCCGATGCCATCCAGCTGATCTGGGATGCAGAAGCCGAAGGTGCCGCCGCTACGGACCTCTCAGCAGTCGGCGACCTGGTGCCGTTCGTGCTCGACGACGGCAACGCTCTGATAGCCGTCACCAGCGATGACAACGCAGTGATCCCGCTGTGGACAGCTGATGAACAGCCACCCGCGTTCAATGTCGCAGCTTCACCTGCAGGAATCCTGCTCGGAATCGGTGAAGGCGCTGTCGCCCGCTATCGCCTCGACGACCTCGACGGCAATCGCCTCGAATCAGTGTGGGATCCGTTGTCGGGCGACGAGCAGCCAGCGATTGGGTATAGCCCAGCCGGCGACAGCACAGCCGGCGACAGCACAGCCGTCATCCTTGGTGAAGGCGCCATCGTGCTCACCGAATCCGATAACAGCGGAAGAACCCTCTGGGATCCTGCAGAGACCGAGATCCGAGCGCTCACTGCCGTGGGCGACAACGACCACGTCGTCGTATTGCTCGAAACCGGATCGGTCGTGCGCATCCCGCTGAACAGCGACGAGCTGATCGAATCGATCTGGGACATTACCGACGAGACATTGAGCGCCGCGAACCAACTGGTTGTCGAACCTGCCGACGGGTAGTCAGCGTTCCTGACTGCTGATCTGCTTGAGACCCGGTCCCTCTTGAGACCGGTCCTTCTTTAAACCGGTCCGGGCACAGTCCGGCACACGGCCGTTCCGGCTGCCTTCACTTCGGCGCTGAGGTGCCTCGCTCCAGGATGCCGAACCGGCCGGCACCTGCCTGCGCCCTCCCCTACCTCTACCCACACGAGATGAGTGGTGGGAGATGGGGCGCTCGCAGGACTCGCTTGACTGCCTGAAGCCCCACCGCGAAAGTCAGGGCGCCGTGCCGCACGAGATGAATGGTGCAGTGGACAGCGTGCGGAGCCTGGGTTTAGAGCTCTAGGCCTGCGATTAGACGGTGGTCGTCGACGTAGGTGGTGTTTGATGCGGTGCTTGCGGTCAGGAGCGCTGCGGCTTGGCCGTCGTCGTGGTGGTCGATGGTAATGAAGCGCAGCCATCGCATCATGGCGGCGTCGCTGATGGGGCGAGCCAGGTCGAGGAGGGCGCCGATTTCGCGGTCGAGCCATGGGTCGATGACCTTGACCAGGGCCTTGAGACGAGGCAGCGTCGCTTCGGCGTCGGTCAGAGTGGCGAGGGTGGTGATCGTGCGGGTCCAGCCGATGGTCGGCGCTACGACGACCTCGTGTTCAGTGAGGCGAGGTGAAGTCGGAAGGCAGCCCCGGACGACCTGAGCGTGCCATGCATGGTGGCCGCCTGCGGTAGCAAAGAAAATGGCTGCGGGCGCTGACGCCTCGTTTGCGGCCCATCCCGTGAGGAGCTGCGAGAGCTGCTCTTCGACCCAGACCAGACCACCGAGTCGTTCCGTGAGTTCGGCGAGTGTGAACCAGTCATCGCCGCGCATAGATCAGGCCCCGCCGCGATAACGATTCGTGATGGGCATGCGTCGATCCCGGCCGAACGCCTTGTGGGTGACACGAGGTCCTGGTGGCGACTGGCGGCGCTTGAACTCTGAGATATCGACCAGCCTGGCAATACGTTTCACGATCGCTTCGTCGCCGCCAGCCTCGATCAAGTCGGAAGCTGTCTTGTCGTTCTCGATGAGATCCCTGAGCATGGGATCGAGCACCTCGTATGGCGGAAGGCTTTGGTCATCGCGCTGGTCTGGCCGCAGTTCCGCCGACGGCGCCTTGGTCAAGATATGGGTAGGGATGATCTCGCGGCCAGCCCGTTCGTTGTACCAGTGACAGAGTTCGTAGACCTGGAGTTTCCACACATCCTTGATGGGTGCATAGGCCCCGGCGGTGTCGCCGTACAGGGTTGCGTACCCCACCGCCATCTCGCTCTTGTTGCCACCGACCAGCACGAGCCATCCGAACTTGTTCGAGATCGCCATCCAGGTCACACCCCGAAGTCGGCTCTGCACGTTCTCTTCGGTCACGTTGGGTTCCAGGTCACCAAACGATGGTGCAAGCATGTCGAGCATTGCCGAGTGGGCTGGTTCGATAGCGATCGTGCGGTAGTCAATGCCCAGGTTGATCGAGAGCTGCTCAGCGTCGGTGACCGAGTGTTCCGAGGAATACCGCGACGGCATGAGCAAGGCGTGGACGTGTTCGGGTCCCAGTGCCTCGGCGGCGATGGCTGCAACCAGAGTTGAGTCGACGCCGCCGGAGAGTCCAAAGCAGATGTCGGTGAAGCCGTTGTTGCGCACGTAGTCGCGTGTGCCCAGCACGAGAGCACCCCAGAGTTCGGCCATGGGATCAGGGGCCGGCTCGATCACCGGCGGCAACCCAACCATCGAGGCCGATGACCGCTCGGTCACCGTGATTGTTTCGGTCGCGCTCGGCCGTTCGTCGCCGACGGCGAAGTCAGCGATAAGAACTTTTTCGTCGAACATTGACGACTGTGCGACCACGGATCCGTCGGCAGCGATCACCATGGAACCACCGTCGAAGATCAGCTCGTCCTGGCCGCCCACCAGGTTGACGTAGGCGATGGGCACGGTGCCTTCGGCGGCACGGCGTCGAACCATCGCTTCTCGCACTGCCCGTTTTCCCTGGCTATACGGCGAGGCATTGATGTTGAGGATGAACTGCGCACCCGCTTCGGCGAGCTCGTCGACGGGGCCGCCCTCGATCCAGAGATCCTCGCAGATCGTGACGCCGACGGTGACTCCAGCGATGTTCCATAGAGGAAGTCCGGTGCCAGGGGTGAAGTATCGTTTCTCGTCAAACACGCCGTAGTTGGGCAGCTCATGTTTGCGATAGCTGCCGATGACCTGGCCCTTTGCGGCCACCGCAGCGGAGTTGTAGAGCGTGGGATGGCCGCTACCGACCGTTGGGCCATCACCTGGTTCGACATAACCGACAACGACTGCGGTCGTGCTGGTCTCGGCGGCGAGTCGTTCCAGGGCGACAACATTGTCGGCCACGAACCGGGGCTTGAGCACCAGGTCTTCGGGTGGGTACCCGGTGATTGTGAGCTCAGGAAAGATCGCAACGTCGCAGCCGGCCGCTTCGGCTTCGCGCAGTGCAGCGATCGCGAGGTCGGTGTTGTGATCGAGGGCACCAACAATGGTGTCGATCTGACACAGTGCAACTCGCAGTGACGGGGCGTTATCCACGACCACAATCGTAGAGCCCGGCGCGTCAGACGCCCGCAGCCTTAACCGCAGAAATCGATGCCTGGGCGAACTCGGGCCGACAGATGTGCTTGTTCAGATGTGCTTGTTCACTTCGAGCCGCGAACGAGATGAACGGCCGTTGAAGCAATCAGCGCAGTGCCCCACATGACGTGCATCGTCGCCAAAGCCGCCGCCATCGTTGCTTTCTCGCGCAGGTTCAGAGCCTGGGGCTCCAGCGCAGCAGCAACGACCAGTGAGGTTACATACGCCGCCGGTATGACGAGGAACCACGGTTGAATCGCAAGGCCGACGACTAGCGAAGCCACGAGCGCAAGCACCGCCACCGGCACTGCCGCTTGGCGTAGCTTCATTGACCCGGGGTGACGACGGAGCGTGATCGCACGCCACCATCCATATTGCCAATATTGACTAGCAAGGGCCCGCAGGCTCGGGCGCGGCCGATACTCAACGACCATCCGAGGGTCAAGCCACACCGTGTGCCCTGCGTTGCGCAATCGGATATTCAGCTCACTGTCTTGATTACGGATGAAGCTCTCGTCGAAACCGTCAACTTCCTCCAACGCCTTCCTTGAGAAGACGCCTAGATACGCGGTTTCGACCTCTCGAAGGTCTCCTCCGTGTCGGTACCGGGCCCCGCCTGAGCCCAGCTTGCTGTGCATGGCCGCAGCAATAGCGCGTTCGGTTGGGGTCTGCCCGGCCGCTTCCTGAATCGCCCCCACGTTGGCGGCACCCGTTGCGTTCATCGTTTCGAGTGCGTGTTGTATGTAGTCAGGCGGCAACTGAGAACGGGCGTCGACACGAACCACAACATCGCCGGTGGTGTTCGCTATCGCAATGTTTAGACCCGCTGGCGTCAATCCCGTGGGGTTGTCGAGAACAAGAATCCCAGGGTCTGCGGCTGCCAGACGGTTGGCTTCTGCCTTGGTGTCATCTGTGCTCGGTCCAACGGCGATCGCAATCTCGGAGATGGCGACATCTTGTTGGGCTCGGACGCTCTCAACCGCGGTGCGGAGAGCATCGCCATCATTGCGAGCTGGGATCACCACCGACACGGTCAACATGCGAGCAACGTTAAACCGGCTTCCGGACAAATACAGTCAGCTGAGGAGAAGTTCATGGCTCGCTCTGTGAAGTTGGCAGACAGTGGAGTGCGCAGACATTGGCTCCCACTCGTTATGGCGAATGCTGGATCGCTGGTTAGCTGATCCCGGCAGCCTTTACCGCAGCGATTGATGCCGCAGCGAACTCAGGTCGGCAGATGAGCAGATCCGGCAAGTACGGATCCTGGTTGTTGTAGACGAGCGGTGAACCATCGATGCGACTCGCATGCATACCTGCCGCCAAAGCAACAGCTACTGGAGCGCACGAGTCCCACTCGAACTGTCCACCGGTATGGGCGTAGATATCAGCCTCGCCGCACACGACTGCCATTGCTTTGGCCCCCGCTGATCCCATGAAGATCATTTCGCCTCCGAGTGCTTCGGCCACAGCTTCTGCCGCAGGTCCGGGGCGACTACGACTTGCGATCACCCGAGGAGCACCACCCCATGGCTCCGGCATCTCCAGGCCGCTGCCTGTGGCCAACGTCGTCTGCAGCGCAGGCAGCGCAACAGCCCCGGCAATGGGCTGGCCTTGTTGCACCAGAGCAACATGTACTGCCCAGTCGGTGCGGGGGATCTCGCCAAACTCTCGGGTGCCGTCGAGTGGGTCAATGATCCAGACGCGGTCAGCGCTCAGTCGGACTGCGGTGTCCTGGCCCTCTTCCGACAAGATGGCATCGTTGGGGCGGGCTGCTTGCAGCTCGTGCATGAGCAGGTTGTGGCTGCGGCGATCACCCTCGTCTTTGCGAAGTGCGACGTCGGCTTCAGAGAGTTCGGCCCGCACCGCAATGAGCAACTCGCCTGCCTGCTCCGCGAGTTCGGCAGCCAGGTCATGATCATTCTTCACAACTGGCGAGGTTAGCCCGCTGGCATATGGGGAGGTGGTGACGCTGCCCACGGTCACCGGTTCTCGGTCCGACGGCTTTCCCATCGTGATGACGGGATTGTGGGGATCTGCGGGGCGAGATGCCATAGGTGATTACGCTTGGGGCATGGCAAACATCGGCATCGCAGGCGCCGGATTCTCGGGGGCAGTGATCGCCCGGGAGTTGGCCGACGCCGGGCATACGTGTCAGGTGTTCGACACCCGTGATCACGTCGGCGGAAACTGCTACACCGAACGCCACGAGACTGGTGTGCTCGTCCACCGCTACGGTCCACACATCTTCCATACCGACAACGAACGTGTGTGGGAGTACATCAATCGGTTCGGCGAGATGGTGCCGTACAACCACAAGGTGAAGACAACCGTCGAAGGCACCGTCTTCAGCCTTCCGGTCAATCTCCACACGATCAATCAGGTCTATGGCACAGCCATGTCGCCGTCTGAGGCCCATCGCTTCATCACCGAGACCGAAGCGATTGAACTCGATCACGAGCCAGAGAACTTCGAAGAACAAGCGCTGACCATGATCGGGCGTCGTCTCTATGAACTCTTCTTCGAGGGTTACACCCGCAAGCAATGGGGCGTGTCGCCCACGTCGTTGCCAGCGTCAATTCTGAAGCGTTTGCCACTGCGGTTCAACTATGAAGACTCGTACTTCAATCATCCGCACCAGGCCATTCCGGCCGAGGGCTACACGCCGATTATCGAAGCGATCCTTGAACACCCTGGGATCACAGTCACCTTGGAAACCGCACTTGCGTCTGCCTCTGCGAGTGACTACGGCCATGTGATCTGGACAGGCCCGCTCGATGCCTACTTTGGCTATGACCTCGGCCGGCTCGGGTACCGAACCCTCGACTTCGAAGAGTTCGTCGCCGACGGTGACTTCCAAGGAACGCCGGTGATGAACTACGGCGACGAACAGGTCCCCCACACCCGAATCACCGAACACAAACACTTCGCGCCTGCCGAGACCCACGAACAGACAGTGTGTTTTCGCGAATTCAGCCGCGAGCATCAACCCGAAGACATCCCCTACTACCCCGTTCGGCTGGTGGATGACAAAGACCTGCTCGACCAATACGAGGCGCGGGCTGCAGCCACATCAGGTGTCACCTTCGTTGGCCGCCTTGGTACCTACCGCTATCTCGACATGGATGTCACGATCGCCGAAGCACTCGCCGTGGCCGATGCCATGAAACGCTCCCTTGACGATGGTGAGCCGGTCAAACCTGCGCCGCCCGGGTAGCACCAAATTGATTACGTCGTGAAGATTCTTGTTGCGGGCGCAGCCGGCCAGCTCGGCACCGACCTCGTTCGGCTAGGTGGAGATGATGGCCACGAGATGATCGGGCTTGACCAAAGATCGCTCGAGATTGCAAGTGCTGATGCGATCAACACCGCGGCTGGGGCCACGCCCCCGACCTTGTCGTCAATTGCGCAGCATGGACCGCTATGGACCTGTGCGAAGACGACCCTGACCGTGCTGAACTCCTCAACGGCACAGCTTTTCGATACCTCGCTGGAGCACCGGAACAACATGGTGCTCACCTAGTAGAGGGTCGGCATGTACACGTTCCTGGTCAGACGTTCAACGCTGGCTCAATCACCGAACCCTTGGTCTCTGAACTCCACTAGCAAGATGTTCTGACCAACGAATCACAGCTAAGGCCTGAGACAAACGGCTCATTCGACGCCAACAGACTTGCCGCCCCCTAGAAAGTGCCGACTGAGCGAGGTACATGAGCGTTCTCACGGCATCCGAGAGCCACTACCCGTAAGCAGTCGTTTGAAAGGTCCGAACAATGAGAGCACGGATATTTCTTGTGCCACTTGCGATCCTCGGCTACCTGTTGCTCGCTGCTACCTCCGTGAGTGCACAGTACGACAGCGCTATTGATGACGTTTTTCAAGACATCGCAACCGACGTCGCCAAGGTTCTCATCATTGACACGACGCCGGTCGAAATCGATGGCGTGACCTACACCATGGCCGAAGCCCAAGTTGTGGCGACCTACAAGGGTGCGGTCAGCGGAACGATCTTGCTGCAGGTAGAAGGTGGGCTGCGAGCAGATGGCCACCAGGTTGTTGTCTCCGATCAACCATTCTTGAGCGCTCACGATGAACTCGAGGTTGCACTCGTCCGATCTCCGACACAGAATGCTCGACATGCCGTACCTGAAGTAGATGGTGCCGTCTACTCGATCGTCGGTGGACTAGGTGGCGTATCCCCCGTCACCGGCGAACTTGTCTCGCAAGCTGACGCGGTAGGTGACTTTGGCCTCACTGGTGCCAGGTTCGCTGAATTTCCTTCGGACTTCTACGTCAACCCGGCCAACTCAGGAGTCGATGCAAATGCCACTGTTAATGCCGTGCGCAGCGCATTACAGACGTGGGAGGATGATCTTGGATCAGACATCGACTTCACCTATCAAGGGACAACTGCTGCTACAGGCAGCCTCAGCGATGAAAAGAACACGATCTACTGGACGGCCACTCCCAACCCGGCTACCACCTACCTTGCGCAAGCGAGTTGGATAACGACTCAAACGGGCGACATCATCGGATTCGATGTCGTGTTCAACCGTGACTACGCGTGGTCAGCAGGGGCTGCCTCTGGTCGCTTTGATATCGCAACCGTTATGTTGCACGAATCCGGACATGCGTTAGGGCTCGCACATGTCCCAGCCTCATCCGAGATTATGTACTTTCAAATCCAAAGCGGCGCTGCTAAGGGGCTTGGCGCAGGCGACCGTGCAGGAGTCGCCTTCCTGTACCCCGCTGCAACCCAGGATCCGGCACGGGTTGCCGCTGCCCAGGACGTCATTGACGGGTTCCACGCCTTCGCCGAAATCAACGGCACCTACAGGGCGACCGGCGGCGGGTGGAACGGCACTGGCCAAAGCTGGTTCAGCAAAGTCGGCGGCGACAAGTTCCCTGACTCGATCGCAAACGTGCTCGACAACGCCGGCTCCTTCCCCAACGGCATCCCCATCGAACCATCAGGAAACGACTTCATCATCAAACTCTGCGCCGACCGCGTCGGCGCATTCACCAACACCGACACCGCCACAACCACCCAAGCAGACACAACCTGGTGGAACAACAACAACTGCAAAACCCCCTCCAACGGCGACCACACACACCTCACACTCTCCGACCCACTCTCCTAGGTCGCCAAACGGCCAAATCACGTTGTCGGGCTGGCCTGCCATTCATTGTCGGCACCAAGGCTCAACGTGAGCGATGCCGAGCCCTCCATGACAACGAGCGCCAGGAGCACGGTTGTGATGTCATGACTTATCGCTGCGAGAAGGACTACTCCAACGAGTGCAGCTGTCCCCCTTCTGACTAGGAGCGGGAGACCGCGACCTGTTGCGACCCTCAGCACCGTCAACCCAAGGTTGCCGATCCCGAGAATCACGAGTACTGCACCGAGCAAGTGATCGATGTCGCTGAGAATTCCTGCTGCCCCAAACAGGGGGCTGACCACCAGTTCTCCGAGAATGGCGGCGCCAAACCCGCCAAGCATCGCAACCAGGGCCAGCCCGGCTAGCCCTCGAAGTCTCACTGCTTGCCGCAATTGCTGACCCTCGGCGAACGCGAGCACCTGCATGGCTGCAATGCGAGGAACAAGGCCAAGCGCTAGCTGATACGGAGCCCGATAGATGGCAAGTACCGCGAACAAAGCCGAAACCTCTCGCGCATCAGCGCCGTGCAGCGCCAGAAGGACAGGCGCACCAACTTGAGAAGCATGCGCCATCAAGCTCGTAGCCGCGGTAGCGGCAGCTAGTCCTGGCTCGGCCGGTGGGCTGGGCCATCTGCGCGTCCCGCTGGACGACGACGGCCTGAAAAATCCGATTGCAAATCCAGCGACAATCGCGGCAGCGAACCATGGAGCGGGTGCACCGGTTGCTGCCAGGACCGCAGCCCCGAGCACGCGAATGACGTTCTCGCCAGCGATAACGAAACTTAGCCCTGCGAGGCGACCGCTGGCGGCCCACAAACCCCGAGTCGTTCCGCTCAAGAGCGTTCCAAAAGGCATTGCCATCGCCAAGAAAGGCCACCAATACGAACCTGATCGAAAGATCTGTTCATTCCAGACAAAGACGACCACGGCGAGCGGAATAGACAACAGGACGAGCGGCAACAACTCGTCGCCAGTCACGAAAGAGCGAGGCACTTCACGACGAATAACGTGCCCCCGGACAACCGTCTGCTGACTGGTAAAGCTGACAACCGCGAATGCGAGCGCCCAGATCGACCACAGCTGGCCGATCGGTACGTAGTCATCCAGCCCCAAGCTCCGGCTGGAAATCGCAATGAACCCAAACGCACCGAGGCCAGCGATCACGCTTGCAAGCGGAACCCAAAGCTCAGAGGACAACAAGGTTCTTGTGTGCATCTCGCTAAGCGTGTCACAAGCTCGGTCGTCCACCCGGCATCGAGATCGAGTCGAGCGAGATGAGATCCCCAACCACCATCCACTTGAGTGATCAGGCTAGTAGCGCGACTCTTCGCTCTTGGGCACTCGACCGTCGCTGGAAAGACGTCAGCGGAAGGGGCAATAAAGGGGCAGCGCCGCGTATCACCCTTCGGCGAGACGAGCGACAAACTCGGCCAAAAGCCTGCTCTGCGATTCACTCGGTTCGATAGAGTCTCCAGTAGGCCTCGGATGAATCGGCGAGGCAACAGGCACGGCCGCCTCGGGAAATACCGCTTCAAGACCCGGGAACCATTCGGATCGGAGCCGCTCGTTCGACGAGACAAACTGTTCGAGAAATCGCTCGGCTCGTTCGGGTGGCGACTCCACCGGTTCGGCCATGAACGTCTTCGCTACATTTTGCAGCGAACGGCGAGCTCGGCGAGAAATCGGACCTCGCTCGTTCACCTGACGCAGGAGCTGCAGAATCGCTGGATCGATCGCGCGGTTCGAGCGCGGCTCTCCACTTTTCATATCGAAGTCGACGTTGAGTACTCGTAAGAAATCGCCAATGACGCCACCGTCGGCGGTGATAATTCGATCGTAGATCCGGGCGTTCACTGAGCTCTTGGAGAACGCATTTGCATATCGTTCAAGCAGTTCGTCGTAGCGGTACACGCTGAATCCAGGGCCTTGGGCCCTGAATGGATCGGTACTGGTCGACCCAGCCAAAATGGCTGTGCCATATCGACTTTGCGCCATACGATCTTGGCGTCGGAGGTAGACCACAATCTCAACCGTGTCGACGAGACCTTCAAAGAAATCTCTCAGGCGATCGACATCATCTTGACTCCTGAGCTGGCTCGAGAGATGCTCATTAGAAACAACGACGGTCCGTTTGCGGCGAGACGAGCGAAGCTCACGGGCCGTCTCACGGCGCAGACGCTTCCGGAATTTTTCCCAACTCGCCGTGTCGGTGATCTGTTGGTGAGCATGCAACGGTCTTGGATGTGTGAAGCTGGACGACGCGGCGGCGAGCTTCACGGCATTGGGCCAGCCCAACGCATGAAGTGTGCCGATAGAGCTTGATGTAAGCGTGTCTTCGTTGTCCTTGATCCATTGCTGGATCGCGGTACTCCCTGTCTTTTCGGTACCGATGTGAAGCAGGAGATGGACCATGGTCTATCTTTCGAGAACTGGTTTCAGAACAGCAATCGATACAGCTATCCCAATGAACCTTCGAAGACTAGTGTCACGCACTTGGGAACGGCCGACATCAGGTGCTCTCGTGCGGCACGGCAGGTGCCATCTGAAGGCGCTCCATGAGCTTCAGGCCCCCGACTGAGACCCAACTATCGACGATCTCGAACACCACCGACAACTCCTCTATGGGGCGCCGTCCAGTCTCGGAAGAAAGATCGCGGTACCGAAATTGACGCTCTGCGCTGCGGACATATCGCGAGAAGACTTTTCGGTTGCTCTTGGCGAAGTCCTTGCGCAGCGCTCCTTGCAGCGACGCAGGAATCGCCAACCCTGCCCCACGCGCACGCGGTTCTTGGAGGAATTGTTGGAATACCCGATATAAACCGCGCTGTATGTCCGCGGTGCTCGCAAGACCGAGTCCATTCGCCAGCAGCTTGAGCCGCAAGCTTTCGAAGTCAAGCGATGGGTTCGCGTCAACACCGTCGCCCTCTTCAATCGGCAAATCACCCAACCCGAGCGCAGATAGAAAGTCGGTCAGCGTGCTTCCTCCAACCAGCAGATCACGGTCATAAACCTGAACAATGAGATTGCTGCGGCCAAAGGTATTCTCGAATCGCCGCAACCATGGGAGGTAGTCGACGGCGTTTCGGTGTTGCTCGACATACTCCTCGAACGGAATGCAGAGATCCGTAGCTTGTATCCTCTGGGCATACCCCGACATCAGGTAGTCAACCTGCTCCCGGATGTAGAGCACCACCGTTGTCTCGTGTGGAGGAAACACCGAAGCCAATCGGTCTGGGGCGACGCCTTGAAGCGCCTCGCTGCTGACAATGACCATGTCAGGCTTCTTCTCATCGATCTCGTCGCGTAGCTCGGTGACCAATGCCGCCTCGCTCGGACTCGAATCATCCGCTGCGATGGGATCGGCCAGATCGTGGTGACCGAATGGTCGCCGTCCTGTTTCGGGGTACAGCACCCCATGTGCCATGAGTCCTTGCGCTGATGCCGAAAGTCTTCGTTGTAGCGCCGTTGTTCCGGTCTTGGGGCGCCCGACATGCACTACTTAGCGCACAACACTTGTCCAAACATCAGATTCGACCTTTGCATCGCGAATATCTATACAAGCCGACCGTCGAAACCATGACGAACAGATGGGCCAGTGCTCGCCGCACCGGGCCAGAGCTGCACGCTGCAGCGTACCAAGCTATGCCCACGCCGCATGAGCTCGTTCACGTGCCCATGAATACAGGGCTAGATCAACCTCGTTGTCCACGAGAAGTTGGTCGAATGCAGCCTGTCCCATCTCGGCCCGCATACGTTCCAAACGTTCCCCGAGAACATCGCTTGCGTCCGTTGTCGCGTTCGCTCGCCCCATGTCTGGCTTGAAGTTGGGGTAAGAGCCACTGATCCAGTCAGAAATCCAATCCCACGATTGATCAAACGACTCGACGAGTCCGAACGCCGGAAGCCTTTTCACAAACGCACATGCGGAGTCGAAGTGACTCTTCATTGGTCTACGAAAGATGGGCCTGCCGGTTTCTCGGCGGATCGATGTGAGCCCGAATGTCTGAAAATTCCTGCACTGAGTCGAAGATGGTCGTTCCCTGTGGAATTGGACCCACTCCACAAGTTGCATCGAAGCAGCGGCCTTGCTGCTCGGTGTTATGGAGCCCTGCCTGCGTTCGAACTCGTACGCCGATCTGATTCGATCGATCGGATGTCGTAGAAAGAGGATCGGAAGCCAGTTCATGGTGGCCCTGTCCTCGAGCGGCGGCCTAAGGTGATGGCTGCTAACCGCTTGCACGAATGGGCGCGCGTGCAAGAACTCCACAAGTTCGGCCTGACTGATGCGGCCCCCGCTCGAAGGCTTGTCGAAGCTCACCCAATGCTCGCCAAAATAGCTCTGCAGTCCGCGCTCAACGCTCGTACCAGCGTTCTTGAATAGGTGCAGGTGAACCACGGTCGTTCTCATGATCGTCGCACACCGAGTGACACGACTATCGCCATAAGTCTTGCTTCTGCAGAGATTGGAACACATCATGGGATCCACACGTCCGGCGATCCTCGGCCATCTGATTCCCTCGTGAGTGGGCCGCAGGATTCTCTGACTTCGCACACTCTGGGAGCACAAGTAGCGTGGGGGGAACCGTCGATTTCGGCAGTCGGCGCCGCAACTCAGTATTCAAAAAGTGGCGGTAGTCTGAACCAATGTCCACGATGCTGGCCCCTTTCGTCAATGGCTAACCTTAGGCTCAGCCTTGACGAGACCGAAGGACTGTTCGAGCCGGGAAGCGCTCGTGCTCCTGGACCGTATCTGAAACGCCTCTGGGATTTGCGGCACTTCATGATGACCGAGGCGAGGGGCAAGCTTGCCAGCGGTCACTCGGAGCTTGTACTTGGGCGGGGATGGCTCGTTCTTGAGCCTCTGCTCTATGTTTCAGTTTATTTTGTGCTCTTTGGTCTGGCTCTGAGAACCGGCAGAGATCTCAAGAACATCGACTTTCTCTCCTACCTCGTGGTGGGCAAGATCACATTCCAGTTCCTGAATCGTGGGATTCTGAGCGGCGCTGGAGCCTTGCGAGGAAGCCCGATTGGCACACTTGATTTCCCTCAGGCCACACTCCCGCTTGGACACATGCTTAGAGGTGCGCTGGCCTATCGGGTCGAGATCGTCGTCATGTTCGCGATGGTCATGCTTCGAGGCTCAACCCCACTCCTGCAATGGCTCCTCGCCATTCCCCTATTTTTTCTTATGTTCGCATTTGCGCTCGGGTGGAGTCTCTGTCTCGCTCCGGCCATCCGCCGTTTTCCTGATATCCATCCTGCACTTACTCATGTGATGCGTTTGGCCTTCTATTCGTCGGGCATCATCTTCCCAGTCGAAGTGATCTTGCTCGACGCCGACAACGGCCTCTTCTGGCTCCGCCTCTATACGTTTGCTAATCCTCTCTTTGCGTTCGTCAAGGCGCAGCAAGCACTGACCTTTGGGTATGAGCCTGTTCCCCTCGAATACGCCCTTGGCTCGATCGCGGTCTGGTCAGTTGCCACCCTGGTATTCGGCTTTTTCTGGTTCGTCAAACGCGAGCGCGCGTAGACAATGACCACGAACAAAGTTCCCGACGAAGTGTCGGCACCGGTCCGTCCAGTAGCGCTCGTGGTCGACGACGTTCACGTCCAATATGACGCATATCTCGCCGGCAGTAACGACAGAAGCCTGAAGCGGTTTGTGACCGGGCAACGTACGCGAGCAACAATCAATGCGCTAAGCGGCATCAGTTTCACCCTCCGTCAGGGTGACTCGCTTGGCGTACTAGGACACAATGGCTCTGGCAAATCGACACTGCTCGGAGCGATGGCCGGCCAAGTGCCGTGCACAAGCGGCAGAGTATTGGTGCGTTCTCAACCGAAGATGCTTAGTAGCGCTACTTCAGCGATGAATATTCGATTGTCTGGTCGCGACAATATCACGCTCGGTCTCCTTTCGATTGGCCTGAAGCCCGCCGAGGTCGCAGCCAAAGAGGCCGAAGTCGTCGACTACACCGAACTCGGTGACTTCATCGACATGCCGGTGACCACCTATTCGAGCGGGATGCGGGCGCGCCTTCTGTTCGCCATCAAGACGCACCAGACACCCGACATCCTGCTCTTGGACGAGGCATTGTCGGTGGGAGACAAGTCCTTCAAGAAAAAGAGCCTTGCGCGAATCAACGAGATTCGAGCCTCGGCCGGCGTTGTCGTTATGGCAACCCATCAACCAAACGAGATCCGCGAGTCGTGTAGTCACGCTATGTGGCTCAAGGACGGCCTCGAAATGCGGTTCGGGGAACCGGAAGAAGTCATCGAAGAATACGAGTCGGCAGGGGGTTCCCGACGCAACACTGTCGAGCGTCGCGGTCGCCATATCAATCGGCATCGAACGGATGATCTGCGCCACGACAGTCGGTGACCCCGGTGCGCTGCTCCAACCGGTTGATGTGAGCAGTCCCCAGGACGCGCCAGAAGGATCGATACTCGACATGTTCTAGAGTCGTACCCTCATGACGCTCACGATGCCGGAAGTGCTCCGATGCGGATCTCGCTAAATCACAGGCTGGTTGTTCTCGGCAACCGTAAGTGCGGATCGACCACACTCGATCGCTATTTCCGAAAGGTTACAGAACCTTTGGATGAGCAGTGCTTTTCCCAGCATGGCTCTCCTCGCCTAATCACCGGGTACGCGGACTTCACGTTCTCTGAGGGAACACAATCCGTTCTCGACCGCACCTTGCCCAAGCACTACGACGCATTTCAATACCGTCGCCCTCTCGACGAGATCGATGTCGACTGGGAGCCACTGCGCAAACTGGTGTCGATCAGGAACCCATGGGCACGCGCTGTCAGCACCTATAAATGGGATAAAACTCGAGGGCGGAAGTTCGACGTAAAATGTAACCCTCAAGCGTTTGAGGACTTCCTGATGACGTTCCGGCGCTTCGGCCGCATCCCTCTCGAACACTTCACAGGCGTCTACGGCGGTGACTATGCAGGCGCGAACTTTACCGTTGTCCGTCTCGAGGATTTCGCCGCCCAATTGCCGGCCATTTGGCAGGATCTTGGCCTTCCAAAACGTCCACCAAAGGCTGTTCCGATCGCCAACCGACGAATCACTAAGGCCAACCAACCGCTTGGACCAGCGAATACGCCCAATTATGTCGCCTGGTATACCGATCTGTCCCGCGATTTCATTCAATCGCTATTTCGCGAAGATATTCGTGTGGGCAGATACGAGTTCGGTGTATAGCCCATCCATTCAGCGTTCGACACCGGGCTTGGTCTCGCCAATGAAATCCGAGAGTCGTGTAGTCATGCGATGTGGCTCAAGGACAGCATCGAAATGCGGTTTGGAGACCCCGAGGAGTACGAAGCCGCTGGTGGTTCGCAGCGCAACACACTCAAGCGTCGGGATCGCCATGGCAATCGACCATGAATCGGCAATATCAGCCGAACCGGAATCCGGGACTCAAATGGTCATCTGCTGCCAGTAGGCACGCGACGCCCCGATCGGACGACGGAGCTAGAGACTCTCAGCCTCGCTCAGGGAACGCACCGCCCCGCCGTACTGGACTATCAGCGAGCTACGGTTGATCTGTCGAATCGCTTTCTCCGCAAGCGCAGGATTTTCCTGAATCTTGCTCATCGATCCCCTACCGAGGATTCGCGCAACCTCATTCTTAGCGGCCATGGGCACGTCTCGGTCTTGGTCCCGGTGGCGCAACCCTTTCAATTTCTGCCGCACGCGCTTTCGACGTGCGACGGAATGATAAAGCCGGCCAAGTTCTCGTAAATTAGCAGCGTCGGACAATTCAGTCGATACGAACCGGAGCCACGGTGCATCTGGGTCCAACTCATCGTCAAAGACCCGCTGTTTCACGGACGGCTTCGGTAATGCCTGAAACCTACTCTGCAAGTATTCGCGTTCGGATGCGCAATGCGAGTCGACGGTCGCCTCGAGCAGGGAGGGTGGCACAAAGCGGCTTCCACTGAGACTTCTGAGCTTCATGAGATCATTTCGAAATCGCAAAGGCCCTAAGTTGCCCCGTTTCGGGCCGCCGTCCAACAGATAGGGGCGTTGAGTATTGAGCGCGTTCCAGATATACGCGCTCTCGTGTGACACAGCCGCGTTCAGGTGCGCCGTCGCAAGTTCTGTCGGCACGAACTCTGCAGCTCGAATCTGCGGTCGAACTGCGTCAATGAGAAAACCGAGCGGCCACGGATCAGAGAAGACATCTGAGAAGTCGACTAGTGCCAGTTCATCTTCGGGAAGAGCGGTGCGGAATGTCTCGAACTGAGATTGAAGAGATCTCGTAGTGAGGTAGGACGATGCGTCTGCAAACGTCCCACCACGTTTGATATGCTGGAGGATTCCACTCAGGCAGCGGTCCCATGGATCGCGAATGACCGCAACGAATACCACCTCGCGAGCAAATGTTGAGACCCAGGCTTTGAGGGACTGAATACGCTGCGGGGTGAAGCCCGAGATCGCCTCCGAGGAAAGCATCAGGATCGGGTCGTTACTGCGAGCGAACTCATTCTCGTACACGCTAAACAGCCTCGCGATCGTCGGATCCGAGCCGGATCCCGAGAACATCGTTGCTAGCGATCTCGAGTGGTTCCCGCGAGCAGAGATCTCATCCGAACTTGGATAATGAATCCCGAGCTCTTTGGACAAGCGCGCCTGATTGGCGTGTGCCAGGGCTTGCAAGGTTGTGGATCCCGTCTTCTGCGGGCCAATGTGGATGATTGCCTGAGCAAACATCAATTACCTCCAATTCGATAACTTTGCCGACCACGGCCTGAGCCGGCCGCAACACCTAGCGTCTCGCAAAGATCAGTCACGGCTACTCGAGCAGCCTCGTAGCCAAAGTGCTCATCGATGAGCTGCACTCCCCTGACCGAGCGCTCATCCCAGTCAGCATGGTCGCCGTGGGAGCGCACCACGAGATCCGCCAGATCAGAAGCCGATTCTGCTCTGTGCAACACATCGGCGACTGGGCCAAACCCTTCAGCTCCGATATCAGTAGACACACATGGCACGCCACGGGCCAACGAATCACCGACCTTGCCTTTGAGCCCTGCGCCGAAGCGCAAGGGTGCAATCGTCATACGCACCTGCTCGAAGACGTTATCGAGGTGTGGAAGCCAGCCGTGGACCACAATTCGTGGGTCGTCAAGCGCCAACAGGTTTTCGGGCAAGTCACTTCCGACCAGGTGGAAAACGATCGAGTCGTCCTTTTGCCACACGAGCGGCATGATCTCTCCGAGTAGCCAATCGATCGCATCCTGATTCGGCACGTGTCGGTAGCTACCGATGAATAGCACGCCGTTGCGATCATCAAACAGGGCCTTTGACGGCTGTGATCTGTGGATATTCGGCAGCACGGAGATCTTGGCACTCGGCTCTAACTCTCGCATCAACTCTGCCTCGTCGGCGGTGATTGCCAGAACATGATCCGAGTCGCGAACGAACTGTTGCTCCATTCTTGCGATCTGAGTGGACTCTTCAAGATCGGCAGAGTCGCCTCGCGTCTCGCTCCGGCGCTTCAGACGAAGGCCGTGGAAATCAACCATGTCGTATACCAACGGCACGTCGGGTGCCAGCTGTCTCAACAACGGGATGAACTCTTGAGCGACGTTCGGTCGTGACACGATCACGAGTGCCAGGTCACTGCGAATATCAAGCAAGTGCGATTCGATATCGGCATTCCCGTACAGCACCTCGACACCTTTTGCCAACAGTTCGCTGCAATAGGGCTCATGCCGATACCGGTTCTGTGGAAGCAGTGAGACCTTAAAACCGTCGTCGACAAGCAAGTCGAGGATCGCTGCCATTCTCACCGACCCAGAATCCTGGTCTGCCGCAGGGACCTCGTGGTCAATCACCAGGACACGACGGCCGGTGCCCCGCCAGGATGCAAGATGAGGGCTCGATCCCGGCAGGTTCTGGTCGCGCAATGCCTCCAGCCATTTTTGCTCGAAGGCCGCCTGGTTCCGCACCTGATAGGCCTTCAGCCCTTGGGTCTCGTCGGTTCCGTGTGAAATGCCCTCAAAGTGCGTCACCACCGCCGCAGGTTGGTAGAGCACCTTCTTGCCGATCTCTCGCAGCGCAAAGGCCAAGTCCGTGTCTTCGTAGTAGGCCGGTGCATATCTGACATCAAATCCACCCAGCTCATTCCATGTGTCCTTGCGGACAAGCAGGCATGCCGCTGAGCAATAATCGACCTCTCGCACGAAGTTCACCTCGGGGCGATCGGGATCGCCATTCCTACCGAAATTCCACCCCGAAGCGTCGGAGAAGACGATTCCGCCACCTTCCTGCAGGGTGCCATCCGGGTACACAAGTTTTGCGCCTACTGCACCAATGTCAGCGAAATCCCTGAACGGCCTTAGGAGTGCCGCCAACCATCCTGTATGAACCTCGGTGTCGTTGTTCAGTAGGCAGATATACCGGCCTCGAGCGACGGCAACGCCACTGTTCGTCGAATGCAAGAACCCCTGATTCGTCTCGTTCGACACAACCCGAACGTTGGAGCATCGATCAAGCCAAACCGACGAATCGTCGGGCGAACAATCATCGACCACAATTACTTCGTACGGAATGTGCTCGGTGCCCTGCTCGATCGAGCGCAAGCAACCTGCGGTCATTCCCAGCTGCCCATATATGGGTATAACTATGGATACCAACGGCTCGTCGAAGCTCGGCAAGATCACTGGTGGCAACGTAGAGGCATCGACGATGGCAGGCTCAGGTTGTTCGGTCACGCTGGAACGCCGTGCGAGGCGTTTCTTCACCGCCCGGATTCGCCGTTTGGTCGCCCAGAGCCGCCGAGCGAAGCCGGCTGCTCGAGAGCCCTCGTAGTCGGAATGCCGGCGACGAATTTCGGCGAGCTGCTGCCCGGTCAGCCGGTGAGCCTCGCGAGCATCGTCTCGCTCACGCTCAAGTCGCTCTGTCGTGTCGAGCACGGTTGAACGAGCCTCGTCGCGCTCGACAACAAGTACATCTATTTCGCGTCTCAAATGCAGGTCGGCCACCCATGCAACCCGCAACGCCATAGCGACAGAACTATCGACCGAGGTGTCCACTCCACCCTGTGCTATGCCAGCCTGCAAACCGCTCAGGTGATTGAGCAGTTGAGTTGAAGGGCCAGCAGAAGGCTCCTCCGACTGCGTGTGATGGTGGCGCAATTCTTGGTCAAGCGTGTTTGCCTGGACTGCTCGCTCGACAGAAAAGTCCTCGAAGGTCTCGTCGACGGCCTCGAGAGCTTTCGTTGGATTGTCCAAGAGGTCGTTGTACGCGACCGGAAAGACTTGAAGACCCGCAATGCCGGTAAGCACGGCTTCGTAGTATGCGCCCCAAAGATGAATGCCTATCGGTTCGTCCAAGCCATCCCGTTCGGATAAGGACGCAGCAACCTCTTGCGGACTGCGAAAGACGAGGATGACCGCTCGGAGCTCCTCACCAAGAACAGCGCGCCAAAACGGCATCGTTAGACAGAACCTTGGATCTTTCAGGACAGCCTGTCGCCCCGTTTCATTAAGACGCTCGACGATCCGACGGGCGTCGTCGCCAAGGGGGCCTTCAGCAAAGCTCTCAAGTTCCGACAGATCGCGTTGTGGCGCCAGCCAATGGGCTTGCACGGCTCGAAGCAGGCGGTCGTTGAGGTCAGCGACGTCGAGTCGCTCGAAGAAACCTCTTTCATTTGCTGCAGAGGCTGGCATTAATGCATCTGCCTCGCCGCCGTGGAACCCACCCTTGATCAAGAACTCGGCCATCGCGGAGGTGCCGCTGCGATGCATTCCTGTAACAAGTACTACCAACGCAGCTCTTTCGCTCTCGACTCTGCCATCTCGTGGATCCGCTCAGAGTAATTGGTGGTGCTGCCAATCCTGCGGCACACCCCCGCTCCTCAACGCCTCAGCTTCTCGATCTCTGCTGCGTTTCGTCCCCGAATCCTGCTCGTCGACGAGGCGCTGTCTGTCGGCGACTATCAGTTCAAACAGAAATGCCTGGAGAGGCTGAGCGAAGCCCGAGGTGATGCTGGCGTGGTCGTGATGGCCGCACACGCCGTGGCGGAGATCCATGCTATGTGTAATCGTGCGATGTGGCTTCATGAGGGGCGGGTCGAGATGATTGGTGATCCCATAGAGGTCACCGAGGCATACGCCGCAAACAAAAAATCGTGAACCGGTCGCTCAAGTAACGCAACAGATGGCCTTATGAAACCAGCCCCAACAGCTAGCTCCACAAAGTGGGATCTCGACCCGGTCCAACATCGTTGGCATATGCGACAAAGTCGCGATCGGCAATCTCCCAGGTGTGCCCGCCGTGAGTATTTCTCATCTGAAGGAACCCTTTGGGCCCCGATGCCCAGATTCGAAGACCGGCCCGTTCACAACTTCGCATGTACTCGACGTCTTCACCGACGTTCTGTTTGGGAAACTCGACGCCACGAACTGCCTCTGCGATTACCGCAAGTGAACCGCCAGCAACTCGCCCGACATACCGAGCGGACTTACCCGTGAACCTGCGCACTGTCCGGTCCTGGCTCTCGACATACGCAAAGTACTCGGCCTTGCCAGTGACCTGTGCGTCCATACTTCGGAATACTTCGACGACTGATCGCAGATAACCCACCGCATAAAGATCATCGTCGTCGAAACGAGCAATTACGTCTCCTGACGCTGCGGCAAAACCCTGATTCAGACAGTCTCCAAGGCTGACACTTGGCTTCGTTTGCACCAGGTGAATGCCAGCGAAACCTACGACGGCATCTGTCGCGTAGTCATCTGCATTCGTGACCAGCACAAGATCCTTAAACGGCCAGTCCTGAGCCTCGAACATCTCAACGATGTGTCCGAGTTGGCTGGGGCGATTCGAAACGCACACCACCGAGACCTGCGGCTCAGCATCAGAGGACAACGGCGGAACCCCGCTTCTACGTCTACGAAATACCCGATGGCGCAGTTCGTGGAGCACCCCGTTCAGGTCATAACGCTCCGTGGCTGCGGAGATACCTTCAAGCCGCCAGCGCAAGCCAGTCGGCGCCGAAGACGATTTCATTGCAACTCAAATCGCCCGGGCCCGGGGAAATACTGCTCAAGAAACGTTGTCAGTGAGCGCTCAGTGCGATCGGGAATGGAGCCGGTTGCATCGTTGCAGCAGAATGCATCAACCTGGGGCGAGGCGAGCAGATCCGCATACCTGGATCCCGCGAATCTGTCGCCGGTGTCAACGTAGTCCCATCGCAGCGACGACCGACCAATCAGGCCCATAGCTGCGCCCACATGATGAAACAGCCCGGTAGCAGTCGTCGTATTCGTAGGCCCCCGAAACGTGCTCCTACGGGTCGAAGTTATCGCCTCGGCGAACAATTCTTCGGCCGCTTCGGCCACCGAACGACGCTGCGGGAGGGGCACATGATTCGAGTTGTACTCGGGAGTCCACCCAAAGTGTTCTGACACGAGCTCACGAGCAACTTTGGCCGCCGTCTCGAACGCGTTCTCATCTGGGCGTGGGAAACCCGCACGGATACGCGGCCCTTGGGTCAACAGCATGTTCCCGGCCGGGTTGAAGAAGAGTTCGGGTTCCACGGGTCGGGCAAGGAACATATCATCGTTGAAGTAGACGTAGTGTTCGCTCAGGCCTTCGATGTTGTGCAGCGTGGCCTCGACCGCAAGCGAGTTGAATACTGGTTCACCACCCAACAGTTCGGTCTGATTGACGACCTCGAGAGCCGGGTCCTCCTGATGCAACCACTCGGGAAGTCGGCAATCAGTGACGACATAAACGCGTTGCACAAACGGAGCGAAGCGCTCGATTGAACGCAGCAGGTACTTCAATTCCTGTCGACTGCGAAACCGAGCGGGCTCAACGCTGAGTGGTGGCACTGAGGTGCAGCGACGCGCTGTGTCCATACGAGAGCGCCAGTCTTCGTCGCTGTCATCGACCCAACTAATAACCGCATCGATTGGAAAGCGGGGTCGATGACGCATCGGCTCCGGCACATACGATGGCCTGGCCATCACCTCGTGTCGGCCGAGCTTGACCCGAACAAGGTCGGTTGAGGCGAAGATCCGGTCGACACCTCGCGCTCCGACGCGTTCACGTTCGCCAAGATCATTGAGCTGCCACAGCGAGATATCGATGCCTGCGCCACCGCAACCATCCCAATCAGGGTCGAGAACCATCGACGTGCGCTGAGTGGAGAGATCCCAGTTCGGCAGAACGGTCGGCATCACCGAAAGCGCCTCGGATCGCTGCTCGTCAGCCACCCCGATGACCACTCGATGCCCAAGTTCCTCGACGAGGAAAGCATCGACCCCCACGGCTTCGAAGGCTCGAAGCAACTCAGCTGCCCGCTCGTCAATAACCGGTTTCATGCCTCCAGGTGGAGGCGGAATCATCGAAGTGATTGATTGCTTAGACAATCGCCATCGCACATGCCGCCGTATGTGCAGTGGCACAGTGCGCTCTCGTAGGACGCGCTGGAAAGCACGGCTCGCCGCACTCATTGGTTGGCTAAACCCATTGTTGCGTGGACCCTGAAGGCACTGGTGCAGAACGAAGCGTCGGCCATCAAACGAAAATCGTACTGCTTTCTCATGAGATCCCGTGACGGAATAGTCGTTGCGCCTGCTCAGCAGCAAGTCTGCCTGCAGACACGCAAGATCGAACGAGCGATACAGCAGGGCCAATTCGACAGCCCGTTAGGCTTCCGCAGTAATGGGATCCGTCAAAGATGTGACAACACGAGCGCCAGTTGCCGTGCTCATGTTGTGCCACAAACATCCGGAACATGCACTCGCCTCAATCGAGAGTATGCAAGGTGAACGAGATCTGATCGATCGGATTTTCGTCGGTGACAACAGTTGCGACACGCAGGTGACGAAGCTGCTTGATGCAAGCGACTTGGATTTTGAGCACGTCGTGTTTGAAGCCAACACTGGCTTCGCCGGTGGAATAAATGCACTCACGGACATAGCGCGCTCTTCGTGCGAGGCCGAATACTTTCTGATTCTCAACGATGACACCCTGTTGGAGCCCAATTGTCTCGCGAACCTGCTCGCTGAGGCGAGGCCTGACCTCATCGCAAGCCCCATGATCGTGGCATCTGACGACCAGCGAACGGTCATTCAAAGCGCGGGAGACTTCGACCGCGATCTTGTTCGATTCAACAACCAGTTCGCTGGTATGGATCGATCGAAGGTCCCACCGGGTGTACACGAGGTAGAACTAACCGACGGGTGCTGTTTCCTCATTCACCGTCAGTGGTCACAAGCTGGCTTTCGCATGGATCCAGACTTCTTCATGTATTTCGAAGATGTCGAGTACTTCTTGCGGCTGCGCAGCCAACAGGTTCGGTTTGCGTTCGTCACGAGCGCAGTCGTGCAACATCGAAAGTCCAGCAGTACCGGTGGACCGAATAGCACCTCAGCACTCCGCGAATATTACTTCTGTCGTAACCGTTTGATTCTCGCTCGGCGATTGCATACAGGCACAAAACGTTGGCGGGTGTACGCGGTTCTGGCGCGCTTGGCGGTGGTGAACTGGTGGCGCTTTCGACGGACTTCCCCCGAAGGTGCACGGGCCATCCGAATTGCGTTGCTTCACTTCGTTCGAGGAAGGCGCGGGGCGTACTCATCGATTCACAATCGCTGACTCATATACGTTCGCGAGATTGCTACGTGCTTTTCGCGTTCAGTGGCGGCTACAAAACTGGTGGCCGGCCCCGCTTCGACAACAACCAAGCCGTCCGCCAACTCATCGGTTCCCGTGGGTCTGGAGGCCGCCTGAACCCGGCTCTGATACCAATGCCGACCTGCATTACTTCAGAGGCCCGTCGACACCGACCTACATAACGAGCCAAGGTTATCGCTACTGAAACCGGTACGAGAATCGCTGGTAGCGCCATCCGTGCAATCCACACCTTGTTGCGCGCTCCAACACGCAAAGCGGTTGGATGTCGACCCTCGGAAGTCGACGGATGTTCAACTACACAGCTGTCGTCGTACGCGACTTCCCAACCTGCATCGAGCAGCCTCCAACTTAGGTACGTCTCCTCATGTTTAAAGAATATTTCATCGCAGTAGCCACCGACTTCAAGGAATGCTCGGCGGCGGATCGCATGGCCACCGCCGGGAAAGGTGACACTGAGGCTAAGGCCATCTGATTCTGGCAACGATTTCGCCGGTGTCCAGCGGCGCATTGGTGCACCGCCTCCCGTTGACTGAACACGAAATCCCAGAACACCAAGCTCCGGACGCTGCTGAAATCGCTCGACAACCCTCGTGAGTAAGTCATCCGAGACCAATGCACAATCATCATCGAGATAAACGACCACGTCAGCAGTGCACGAGGTCGCGCCCAGAGATCTACCTGCGGGCACCCCGATATTTTCGGGGAGTACCGTCTCTGACCAACCCTTTAGTTGGACTGAAGCACCGCCATTGACGATAAGCAACCGTTCAACCGCCTGTTGATCGTCGAGCGATTTCGCCAATGCCCGTAGTTGAGCATCGCGGTTGCCGGTTGTCAGAACAACCACGGCGACGGTGAGATTGCCCGATAGAGACCTCGCTTCGCTCGTCTGCTTGCCACTGGCCCTAGTCCGCGTCGGCTTTTTGGTGCTCACATCACGACGCTAGCGCTAGGGCAAAATCTGGGCTCATCACAGCGAAAACAGTAACTGACCCTCATCGACAAGGTTCGGATGCGAGTTAATCCAACATTGCATGATTTCCGGCATGTCGAACCGTGATACTCGCCGAGCCACGACTCGACGGGTGCCCACCCGAAAGACCCGAGCTGCTGCCCCATCATCCAAATGCGACTATTACCGACCCTACTGTTGGCACCATCACCTGACATAGGAGGCATGCCGCATGGGCGTGTTCGATTTCATCAAGGACAATGGGTCAAAGATTCTCAAGGGAAGCCGCAAGGAAAAAATGGAGGCCGCTCGCGAAGCAGCGAACACGGCAAAGGCCAAGGCCCGCGAGCAGGCCGACAGCGGCGGTCTCGCCGCCAAGGCACGAGAAGCAGCCGACAAGGCCCGCGAGGTGGCACACGACGCCCGCTAGAAGGCAGCCGAACAAGCAGCCGAACTCAAAGAGGCCGCAGCAGAGAAACGGGCCACCGCTCGCGATGCGTTCCTAGAGCGTCGTGCCGAGGCAAAGAAGGCCGATGAACTCGAGGAATACCTCGAGGCACTCGGCATGGGCGACGACATCGACGTGCGTTTCGACGACGGCGTGGTCTACCTCGAAGGTTCTGTTCCTGACCAGGAAACACTCGAGCGAGTTGTCCTCGCCGTTGGCAATGTCGAAGGTGTCGAGAAGGTCGACGAAGACCTCGATGTCGAAGCGCCTGCCAATGCCGCCAAGATGTACACCGTGAAGTCTGGCGACACGCTCAGCGCTATCGCCAAGAACTTCTGCGGCGATGCCAACCGCTACAACGAGATCTTCGAGGCCAACCGGCCGATGCTGAGCGACCCAAACATGATCTACCCAGGCCAGTTGCTTCGCATCCCCTAAGCCTGTTCACAACTGAACACTTTCGACGAGATGATCTCGGGCCTCGCCCGGGGTCATCTCTCGTTTTGCGGGCTATCGGGCTCGCCAAACTGTTGGCCCAGAACGTTACCACTGATGTTCTCGGCCCACAGTTCGACGAGGAGCGCACTCACCAATCCCATCTAGCCACGCACACCGTGGATGGTCCCCGATGGACCTGTCCCATCGCGCGATGGTGGGCGCAGCGGTCGCCCACTGCCAAATAACCCAGCGGTAAGGACTACTGAATTCCCCCGAACCCTCGAGGCTTCAAATGGCTTTTGCGTTGCGGATGTCGTCGCCGTGGGCGTCGAACAAGGCCTTCTTTACGGCTGCGAGATCGGTTACGCCGACGGCTGCTGCCCCTTGGATGATCGCCAGCTGCACGATGTGTGTTTTGTCTGACGACAGCAGTTTCCACGCCGCGGTTGCAGCTGCAGCAATGCCACTAGCAGTATTGATTTGGGCGTCGACTGCCTTGGACATACGCATGGTGTACTTCGAACGCGCCGGGGCGGCTGCGGCCCGTTCTGGCGCGTAGTCGCCGTCGCTAGCTCCACCCCACGCCCATCCGTAGTTCTTCACCCAACTGGCCACCGTTAGGTGGTGCATTGGTGCATCGTCGTCGGCCGTAAACCCTTGTGTGGCCAGAAGTTTCGCGATCTCTTGGAACGTCAACCCTTCGGCTGAGGCGTACAACTGCTTAGCCCGACGCTGGACATCGGATGCAGGTTCTAAGTCCAAGGTACGGGCAACATGAGTGACACCACGATTGTCGAGTTCGGCGAACTTAACAATCTCTTTTATGGTTTTACCTGCTTGTAGAAGCATGGTTACTGCTGCAGCTTGGTCATCGCGTAAGTCATTTGACACGCCCAGTAACGTAGCAAAACAAGGAAGCAACACGTCGGATTGACGTCAGGGTTACGCGTTCTTCCACAGGCGAGGGCCTACCTGTGCACAACTTGACCCACCCTGTGAGTTACGAAAAATGATCCCGCAGCGAAATCACTTGTACTACATAAAACCCGAGTCTGGGTACTGTTTTAGCTGCACTGCGGAAAACCTAAGCCGAACTGTGGAAAACAGAAGGCTCTCTGTCTCAAACCAGAGAGTCAAGCCTCTCAAACAGACGACCCGCGGCTTCGGCGGACTTC
>Ga0213868_10001001_pt1 | contig 27457 bp, 29 predicted proteins | sample PICome_9_FD_160087 | JGI IMG/M metagenome (GOLD analysis project Ga0213868, IMG submission 160087) | Coastal seawater microbial communities near Pivers Island, North Carolina, United States - PICO127 | ecosystem: Environmental > Aquatic > Marine > Coastal | place: USA: North Carolina... | reverse complement strand
ACGGGGTCGGCGGGCATGGCGGGGCTGCAATGGCCTGGTCCGGCACGTTCTGGGGCGCGGACAAGATATCGCCAAGAGAACGCCCATCTGTCGTCGCAGGCCCGCCCTGTTTTGGTCCTTTTTGTGAGTGAACTTTAAACACAGGCAAAAAACGACAGGGAATAGGGCAATGACAACGACTTCTGATTTCATTTACTCCGACGCCGCAAATGGTGAGGGCATGCACCTTGTCGATGGGGGGCGGATGATCATGCGCGGCATCAAGCGTCTGATCGGTGTGGCGCTTGTCATGGCGGCAGTCGGGCTTTGGGCGGCACCGGGCGCATCATGGGAAAGCGATGTCATGCTGTTCAAACTGGGTTTGTCTGTCTCTGCCGCACTGGCCGGATTGTGCATGATGAAAGCCAGCGCCAAGCCAAAGCGCGCGCGTTTTTGAGCTGATTTCTACCCGTCAACGTTGTCAATTGCTGCCAGTGTTCAAAAATGCGCAGACCCTGTGATTACCTGTTGAGTTGAAAAGAACTGGCCAAGCGTCATCTCTGTTCAATGTGAATTCAACAGGAGTATCCTTCATGAAAACCTTGATGTTCGCCGCCGCACTTGCCCTTGGTGCCACCAGCGCCTTTGCCGCTGAGAAATACGTACTTGATTCCAGCCATTCCCAAGTCGTATTCAACTATGACCACATCGGTTATTCCACGACCTTCGGCATGTTCTCCGGCTTTGAAGGCGAGATCATGTTTGACGAAGCGGCACCTGCCAATTCCTCCGTAAGCGTTTCCATGCCTTTGATGTCCATGTTCACCGGTTGGGAACAGCGCGAAGCCCATTTCATGTCCCCCGATTTCTTTGGTGCGGCAGAGGGCGATCTGGTGACCTTCACGTCAACCAGCATCGAAGTGACCGGCGACAACACCGCCCTGATCACGGGCGATCTGACCATGAACGACGTGACCAAATCGGTTGTTCTAGATGCAAAGCTGAACAAGGCTGACGTTCACCCGATGGCAGGCAAGCCGTGGATGGGTTTTGACGCGACAACCACTTTGCTGCGCTCTGACTTCAACGTTGGCGCATTCGCACCCGCGGTCAGCGACGCTGTTGAGGTCCGCATCTCCGTCGAGGCGATGAAAGCTGATTGATTTACAGACCTGATCTGACGAAAAAGCCCACCAAGAAATTGGTGGGCTTTTTTGTGTCTTAAGGCACTGATCTATGTATTGCCGCAGATCAGTTTGCGCCGCGTTTCGCGGTCAGTTTGCCCCGCGTTTCGCGGTCAGTTTGCCCCGCGTTTCGCGGTCAGTTTGCCCCGCGTTTCGCGGTCAGTTTGATAGCGACCTTTACGTCAAAGGCCAGGCTGCCTTCGTCGGTGACTGTGCCGCCAATGCCGAAACTGCGGCGGTCCAGCGTGAAATCGGCGCGCATTTCTGCGTCATCGCCATTCAGCGCCAGGTTGAACGGCATGATCAGCGGCATTGAGACGCCTTTGATCGTCAATGTGCCTGCCGCCTCATAGCCATCGGCACCGTGCTGGATCACCGCGTCATAAACGGCTGTCGCATAGGTGGTGGCATCGAAGAAGTCGGGGCCCATGGCCTGTTGTGTCACTGACCCCAAGGTCAGGGACGGGACCGAGATCGTGGTGGTGACCTTGCCCACTTCGCCCACGGGGATCGTTTCGTCAAAACTGATCGCGGCAGTCCAATCGGCGAAACTGCCGGTCACCGCATTGCCAAACTGCACGACCGTGATGTCGATGCTGCCGTCTTGCACGGCCCAGTCTGATGTCACCTCTGCCAGGGCTTCGGTCTGGACGCTTTCTTCGGCATCGAATGCGGCCAGCGCAGCGGAGAGCGCGAGTGCAACGGCCCAGATCGCGGTTGCGGCGGCAAAGGGCGCTTTGCTGTGGGGCTGCACGGCCAAGGTCGGGATGGCCGGATTGCCGGGCAGCATGCGGCGCAGGGTGGCATCACGGTCAATCAGGTGATGTTTCACCGCGCCGGCAACATGCAAGATCAACGAACCGATCAACACTTTGCCCGAAATTTCGTGCACGGCACCAAAGAAATGTTCGACCCCAACGGATTTTGGCACCAAAGGCAGGCCTTGTCCAAAGGGCCACCAGATCGGCGCAAAACCCGCAGCAGCCGCATGGCCGATCCAGCCCGACAGCGGCACGATGACCAATGAGCCGTAAAGCAGCCAATGCACCAGCTCGGCCAAAAAGCTTTCCATCGGTTTGTCAGCATTCAATAGACCGGGCTTGGGCTGGCTGACCGCCCATAGAATTCGCAGCAAGGCGACAAAAAACGCCAATACGCCAAGGGTCTTATGCAGCGAAAAGAACCACGCCTTGCGCGCCAGTTCAGCGTCCGTCTGATAGGGTAGATCCTCGGCAAAAAGCCCAAGTCCGATCAGGGACAGGATCAAAAGGGCCGTCAGCCAGTGAAAAGTCTTGGTCACGCTGCCGTAGCGCTGGGAAGTATTGGCAAGGGCCATTGGGATGCTCCGTTCTGGAATTTACATCTTAGATAACGTGTTGAGCGCTGGCGGCAATCTTCGTGATTGCACAGGCTGCGTGCAGTCTTGTTCCGCAGCGCCTCTCAGGCTAGACCAGCGGAAATAAATTTGGGGGAGCCATCATGAGCATCGCATTCGTATTTCCCGGTCAGGGCGCACAGACCATCGGCATGGGGCAGGCCCTGGCCGAGGCCTATCCCGCCGCCCGCGCGGTTTTTGAAGAGGTGGATGAGGCGCTGGGAGAGAAGCTTTCTGCGTTGATCTGGACCGGTGAGATCGAGGCCCTGACCCTGACAGAGAATGCCCAGCCCGCGCTGATGGCAACCTCAATGGCCGCGATGGCCGCGCTGAATGCCGAGGGAATCGGGCTGGAACGGGCCGCATTCGTGGCGGGCCATTCGCTGGGGGAATATTCCGCACTTTGCGCGGCGGGCACGCTTTCTCTGGCCGATACCGCCCGGTTGTTGCGGATTCGCGGTCGCGCCATGCAGGCGGCGGTGCCCGTGGGGCAGGGGGCAATGGCCGCTGTTCTGGGGCTGGACGCAGATGCGGCAGACAAGGTGGCGCAGGCCGCAGCCCAGGGCGAAGTCTGCCAATTGGCAAATGAAAACGATCCCACGCAAAACGTGCTGTCGGGCAGCAAGGCGGCGATTGACCGTGCCCTGATACTGGCCAAGGAAGCCGGGGCCAAACGTGCCCTGCCTTTGCCGGTCTCGGCACCTTTTCATTGTGCCCTGATGCAACCCGCCGCCGACGAGATGGCGCGCGCCTTGGCCGAGGTCACGATGAACGCCCCGGCCGTGCCCCTTGTGGCCAATGTCCTGGCCGATAGTGTCACCGACCCCGCCCGCATCCTTGATCTGCTGGTAGAGCAGGTCACCGGCCGCGTGCGCTGGCGGTCATCGGTTGAGTGGATGGCGGCGCAGGGTGTGACAGAATTTTGGGAAATCGGTGCAGGCAAGGCCTTGTCCGGCATGATCCGCCGCATCGCCAAGGACAGCACCTGCCGGGCCGTCGGAACCCCCGACGATGTCGCAGCGATCAAGCAAGCCTGAGGCCACAGGGCTAAGAGCGAATGGATTTTCAACAGTAATCTGACGCTGGGGCCGCCCTGAACCGCCCGCCAAATTTGAAAGACAAAGGAAAAGACATGTTTGACCTTACAGGAAAAAACGCATTGATTACAGGCGCTTCGGGTGGCATTGGTGCCGATATTGCGCGCCAGCTGCACGCGCGAGGGGCCACTGTGGGCCTGTCCGGCACCCGGACAGAGCCGCTGGAGGCGCTGCAGGCGGAACTGGCAGAGCGCGCGCATGTCCTGCCGTGCAACCTGAGCGATATGGAAGCCGTGGATGCGCTGGCCAAGCAAGCGGCCGATGCGATGGGGTCGGTCGATATTCTGGTCAACAACGCCGGCATCACCCGCGACAACCTGTTCATGCGGATGTCGGATGATGAATGGCAGTCGGTTTTGAATGTGAACCTGACCGCGACCTACAAGCTGTGCAAAGGTGTGATCCGCGGCATGATGAAATCCCGCTGGGGCCGGATTGTGAATATCTCAAGCATTGTCGGCGCGACCGGCAATGCGGGACAGGCGAATTATGCAGCCTCCAAGGCGGGCATGATTGGCATGTCCAAATCCCTGGCCTATGAGGTGGCCAGCCGTGGCATTACCGTCAATGCCGTCGCACCGGGCTTTATCGCGACCGCGATGACCGATAAGCTGACGGATGATCAAAAAGCTGGAATCATGGGGCAAATCCCCGCCGGGCGCATGGGCACACCGGCAGAGATCGCCAGTGCCGTGGTATATCTGTCCAGCAATGAAGCAGCCTATATCACGGGGACGACATTGCACGTGAATGGTGGTATGGCGATGCTATAGGCAAAACGCCAAACCGTTTGCGCGTTAGGCATCATGTGCTAAAGGGGGCGCAGATTCGAAATCTGGGGTGGTCATCTTCACCCCATTCCTTGTGACTGCAAGGGTAAGAGCCGTCCCAGACCAGGGGCAATATCCAAAGGCCATGTTTGGCGTGCGGAAAGAAAAAGGGGCCGCTGGCCCGCAAAGTGAGGACTTAATTATGAGCGACGTCGCAGACCGCGTAAAAAAGATCGTTGTGGAGCACCTTGGTGTTGAAGAGGATAAAGTGGCAGAGAATGCGTCGTTCATCGACGATCTGGGCGCGGACAGCCTCGACACTGTCGAATTGGTAATGGCCTTCGAAGAAGAGTTCGGCATCGAGATCCCTGATGACGCGGCCGAGAACATCCAGACGTTTGGCGACGCGGTCAAGTTCATCAAGGAAGCGTCCTGATCACCAGGCCCCGGATCGTATGATCGTGATCATCTGATCCCGATTTTCTGATCCATAGCCGGTATCGGCGAAAAAACTCTACAGACGGCGCAGTTCCTTGCGGAATGGCGCCGTTTTTGATTCTGCGCGGACGTTGTGGGGTTGCTCATTCGTCAAGATATTCGCAGTTTGGGCCAAAGCGCCGCTCCGGCGTGAAGGCCCGTGATTCATGTCCCGTTCCATCCCAATGATTAACACTGCCCGGTTGACGTTGCGCGCGATGCGTGCCGAAGATTTCAACCGCTTTGCCGAGATTTGGGCCACGCCCGCCGTCGTCGCGCATATTGCCGGCCCGCCGCGCAGCAAGGCGCAGTCTTGGGATGCGTTCCTGCGCAATGCGGGGCATTGGCAGATCACCGGTTTTGGCCAATGGGCCATTCAGGCCCGTGGCAAGGTGGAGATGGCCGGACAGGCCGGTTTTTTCTTTGGGTCGCGCAATATGGGAAGCGATGTTGATCCCTATCCCGAAGCAGGCTGGGTTCTGGCCCCCGAGGCGCAGGGCAAGGGGCTGGGCAAGGAGGCGGTCGTGGCCGCGCATGAATGGTTTGACCGGATCATTACGGGCCCCACGGTCTGTATGATCGCGCCGCAGAACATTGCCTCGCTCAGGATTGCCGAAACACTGGGCTATGCGCCGCTGCGACAGGCAAAGATGCAGGGCGATGATGTGCAGCTGATGACCCGAAAAGGTCCGCCCGCCTGACCGGTGGCCGCAGCGGAATATTTCATTCTGCCCATGCTGTTGCTGCGCACTTGAATAGAGGGGGTGGCCCAAGGTATAGGCATTCAAAGCGATAAGGGGGGCTTTATCATGCGCAGAGTGGTAGTTACGGGGCTGGGGCTGGTTACGCCTTTGGCCGATGGTGTCGAGGAAAGCTGGAGCCGTATTCTGGCCGGTCAGTCCGGAGCGGGGCCGATCACGGGATTTGATGCCAGCCAATTGGTCACCCAATATGCCTGTGAAGTGCCCCTTGGGGACGGAACGGACGGCACGTTCAACGCTGCAAAGTACATGGAGCCGAAAGAACAGCGCAAGGTCGATACCTTTATTCTGTTCGGCATGGCCGCCGCCCAGCAGGCGGTTGAGGATTCAGGCTGGATGCCTCAGGACGACGAAAGCCTTGAGCGCACAGGCGTTCTGATTGGGTCGGGCATCGGGGGTTTGAACTCCATCGCCAATACGGCGATCATGATGAAGGAAAAAGGTCCGCGCCGCGTGAGCCCGTTCTTTGTGCCTGGTGCATTGATCAACCTGATCTCTGGTCAGGTGTCGATCCGCTACGGCTTTAAGGGGCCTAACCATTCGGTCGTGACGGCCTGTTCCACCGGCGCGCATGCCATTGGCGATGCATCCCGCTTGATCCAGCACGGGGATGCGGATGTGATGGTGGCAGGCGGTGCCGAGGCTGCGATCTGCGAGATTGGTATTGCGGGTTTCAACGCCTGCAAGGCGCTGTCGACCAAGCGTGGCGATGATCCGCAAAAGGCCTCTAGGCCCTATGATGCGGACCGTGACGGTTTCGTGATGGGCGAAGGCGCGGGCATCGTGGTGCTGGAGGAATATGAGCACGCCAAGGCGCGTGGTGCCAAGATCTATGCAGAAGTCATCGGTTATGGCCTGTCGGGCGACGCCTATCACATCACGGCACCTTCCGAGAACGGCGAGGGCGGTGAGCGCTCCATGCGCAATGCGCTGCGCAATGCGGGCAAGGAACCCAAGGACATTGATTATATCAACGCCCATGGCACCTCAACGATGGCCGATACCATCGAATTGGGTGCGGTCGAGCGGATGATGGGCGAACATGCGGGCAAGGTCACCATGTCCTCTACCAAATCCGCAACGGGCCATCTTTTGGGCGCTGCTGGCGCGATCGAGGCCATCTTTTCGATCTTGGCGATCCGGGATCAGATCGCACCGCCCACGATCAATCTGGACAATCCTGCCGTTGAGACGGCGATTGATCTGGCCCCCAACAAGGCCGTCAAGCGCGAGATCAACGTGGCGCTGTCAAACTCCTTTGGCTTTGGCGGTACAAACGCGAGCGTATTGTTCGGGAAAGTATAAGAATGTGGCGCCATATTGCCTCGAACGCGGTTACGTTTTTGATCGTGGCGCTCTTTTTGCTGGGCGGCGTGGTCCTGTGGGGCCGCGCTGAATACAGCGCGCAAGGGCCGCTGTCGCAGGCGATTTGCCTACAGGTCAAACCCGGCTCAAACATGCGCCGGGTGTCGCGCGATCTGGAAGATCAGGGCGCGGTCAGCTCTGCTGCGATCTTTCGGATGGGAGCGGACTATCAGGAAAAGACCAGCCAGTTGAAGGCCGGCAGTTTTCTGGTGGAGCCGGGCACGTCGATGTCTGAGATCGTCGATCTGGTGACACGCGGGGGGGCCAGCACCTGTGGCACCGAAGTGGTCTACCGCATCGGGGTCAACCGCGTGTCTGTGCAGGTGCGTGAACTGGACCCGGCAACCAGCCGTTTCGTTGAAAAGGCTGAATTCGTACCGGGCAGCGATGAGGTTCCGGCGATCTACCCGGCGGTCAAGGAGCAGGCGGATACAAGGTTCCGCATCGCGCTGGCCGAGGGGGTGACCAGCTGGCAGGTTATTGATTCCTTGAAGGCAATGGATGTGCTGGAAGGTGACGTGGCCGAGGTGCCAGCCGAAGGGATATTGGCACCTGACAGCTATGAGGTGCGGCCCGGCGACACGCGGGCCGATGTGGTGGCACGCATGATATCTGCGCAGGAGGCACGCATTGCCGAGGCCTGGGCGGAGCGGGATGCGGATCTGCCGATCCAGAGCCCGGAAGACTTGCTGATCCTCGCCTCCATCATCGAAAAGGAAACCGGTGTGGCCGAGGAACGCCGCCAGGTGGCCAGCGTATTTGTGAACCGTTTGAACCAAGGCATGCGTCTGCAGACCGACCCTACGGTGATCTACGGCATCACCAAGGGTGAAGGCGTGTTGGGCCGGGGCCTCAGACGGTCTGAGCTGCGCGCGGAGACGCCTTGGAATACTTATGTGATCCCTGCATTGCCGCCCACGCCGATTGCAAATCCGGGGCGTGCCAGTCTGATGGCGGCGGCGCAGCCTGATGCGACGCCCTATATCTTCTTTGTGGCGGATGGCACGGGCGGTCACGCCTTTGCGGTGACCCTGGCCGAGCATAACGAGAATGTCGCCCGATGGCGCGTGATCGAAGCGGAGCGCGGTGCAGCGGCTGCGGGCAATGCCTCAACCGGCGGCGACTGATTTCATTGCACAATTGCCACCTGTCCCCGCGGGGACAGGTGTTGCGCCGAAAAATCCAATGATCGCAAGGTGTTATAGGGTTTTGGTAACTCTCTTTTTCTTGACTTTGCGTACGGTCTGAGGTACATATTCTTGCATGCTAGGGGACGTGGGTAAGCGGCTTTGGGAGTGATCCTGAAGGCGCTTTTTTCATGCCTGGTCGGTTGGGGAACCATACGAAAGGTATGAGCCACAATGACAATTGCGACCCAAGAGCAAGACATCATAAGGGGGGCCGAACTGCTTGGCTCTCTTCATGACGCGATCATCGACCTCAGGCGTGAGATCGAGGGGCTGACACAACAGGCTCAGTCCGCAACAAAAGTTGACGAAACGGCGGCAAAGCAATCTTTGACACGGCTCAAGGATCTGGTGACGCATTGCGCCAAAGCGGAGAATTTTCTGAATGAATGCAGAAGTAAGCAAGCTGGTATTGCCAGAGGAGGATATGCGCTCGATCTGGACAGAGCGCGGGTTGAGATCGGGTGCAAATTGGATCGCCTGCGCCGATGCGGCCGTCCAAGAGCAGTTCCTGAATGAGCTGGATGAGGGAGAGCTGCTGGCTCTCCCTTATTTGTTTGAGTTCTGGGGCATGGATCATCAGTTGCCGCCTGAAGGCGCATGGCGCACCTGGCTGGTCCTGGGGGGGCGCGGTGCGGGCAAGACCCGTGCGGGTGCCGAATGGGTCAGGTCGGTCGTTGAAGGATCAAGGCCGCTGGACCCGGGCAAATGCCGGCGTGTGGCCCTGGTTGGCGAGACGATTGAGCAGGTGCGCGAGGTGATGGTTTTTGGTGACAGTGGGATCTTGGCCTGTTCGCCGCCCGATCGCAGGCCCGAGTGGGAGGCGGGGCGCAAGCGTCTGGTCTGGCCGAACGGGGCGATTGCCACCATTCACACAGCCCATGATCCCGAGGGGCTGCGCGGGCCGCAGTTTGACGCGGCATGGGTGGATGAGCTGGCCAAGTGGAAGCGCGGGCAGGAGACCTGGGACCAGTTGCAGTTCGCGCTGCGTCTGGGGGATGATCCGCGGGTCTGTGTGACCACCACGCCGCGAAACGTGGAGGTGTTGAAACGGTTGATTGCCTCGCCCTCCACGGTGCAGACCCATGCGCCGACACAGGCGAATGCGGCCAATCTGGCCAGCTCCTTCATGGAGGAGGTGATGGCGCGTTATCACGGCACAAGGTTGGGGCGGCAGGAGCTGGAAGGCGTGCTGCTGGCAGATGCCGAGGGGGCGTTATGGACGTCAGATGCGCTTGAGGGTGGGCGCGTGGATGCGGTGCCTGAATTTGACCGTATCGTTGTGGGGCTGGATCCTGCGGCCTCGGCTGGGGCGGGGGCCGATGAATGCGGGATCGTTGTGGTGGGCGCGGTGACGCAGGGCCCGGTGCAGGAGTGGCGGGCCGTGGTCCTGGCCGATTGTACGGTGCAGGGGGCCACGCCCAGTGGTTGGGCCAGAGCCGCAATTGCCGCGATGGAGCGGTATGGCGCGGACAAGCTGGTGGCAGAGATCAATCAGGGCGGTGCCATGGTGGGCGAGGTCCTGCGGCAGGTGGACCCGTTGGTGCCGCTGAAATCTGTCCATGCCTCGCGCGGCAAGGTGGCGCGGGCGGAACCTGTGGCAGCCCTCTATGAACAGGGACGTGTGGGCCATATGCGGGGGCTGGCAGAGTTGGAGGACCAGATGTGCCGCATGACCGCGCGGGGCTATGAGGGGGCGGGCAGTCCGGACCGGGTGGATGCGTTGGTCTGGGCCCTGCATGAGCTGATGATCGAGCCTGCGGCCAAGTGGCGGCGGCCTGCGGTGCGGTCCCTTTAGCCCGCCTGTTGCGCGACCCTGCGCACGGTGGGGTCGCGTGGAATTAAACTCTTTGATGCAAATTAGGTTCAAGACGATTTGGATGGCCTGCAAGAGCGGCGGTCCGGATCGGGCAGAACAGGCAAGAGGAGCTGGACATGGTGTTTGATTTTCTACGGCGCGGAACGGCGGCGGCGAGCGTGCCAGAGCCGAAAGGATTTGAGCACAAAGCCTCGGCGACGGGGCCGGTGGTGGCCTATCAGACCAGCGGACGGGTGGCATGGAGCCCGAGGGACGCGGTGAGCCTGACCAAGGTGGGGTTTTGCGGCAATCCGGTTGGGTTTCGCAGTGTGAAGTTGATCGCGGAGGCGGCCGCCGCATTGCCGCTGGTCGTGCAGGATGCCCAGCGGCGCTATGATGTGCATCCGTTGGTCACGCTGCTGGCGCGGCCCAACGGTGTGCAGGGCAAGGCGGAGCTGCTGGAGGCGCTGTATGCGCAGTTGCTGTTAAGCGGGAACGGCTATGTGGAGGCGGTGGGAGAGGGGATGCCGGCAGAGCTGCATGTGCTGCGGTCTGACCGGATGTCCGTGGTGCCGGGGGCGGATGGCTGGCCTGTGGCCTATGAATATGCGGTAGGCGGGCGCAAGCACCGCTTTGACCTGAGAGGTGCCGCCAAGCCGATTTGCCATATCAAGAGCTTTCATCCGCAAGACGACCATTACGGTTTTGCCCCGATGCAGGCTGCGGCAATGGCGATGGATGTGCATAATGCGGCCTCGCGCTGGTCAAAGGCCTTGCTTGACAATGCGGCACGGCCGTCGGGGGCAATTGTCTATAAGGGGGCCGAGGGGCAGGGACATCTGAGCCCCGATCAATATGACCGTCTGGTCAGCGAGATGGAGAGCCATCACCAGGGGGCCAGAAATGCCGGGCGTCCGATGTTGCTGGAGGGTGGGCTTGATTGGAAACCGATGGGGTTTTCGCCCTCGGACATGGAATTTCAAAAGACCAAGGAAGCGGCGGCGCGTGAGATCGCCTTGGCATACGGGGTTCCGCCGATGCTGTTGGGCATCCAGGGAGATGCGACCTATGCCAATTACCAAGAGGCGCACCGGGCGTTTTACCGCCTGACCGTCTTGCCATTGGCCACGCGGGTGACGGCGGCATTGGCAAGCTGGTTGGCGGGCTTCACGGGAGAGCCTGTCGAGGTGAGGCCCGATCTGGATCAGGTGCCCGCCCTGGCCGCAGTGCGCGATGCGCAATGGGCCCGTGTGGCGCAGGCGGATTTTCTGAGCGAGGCCGAAAAGCGGAGCCTGTTGGGGTTGCCGGCGGTGGCGGATGATGCGTGAGGATCCATTGTACGAAAGATTTGACTGTGCGCCGGGGCTGAGGCTGGAGGCGCATGAGCGGGTCAGTGAAATTCACCATCAGAACATGCTGGAGCGTATGGTGCGGCTGGAAGAGATGATGGAGCGGATGGAACGGCGCTTGTGGTTGACGGTTTACGGGGTGGTTGCGGTGATCCTGGCGCAAGCGGTGCAGGGTTTCTTGGTGGTGGCACCCTAGGGCGCGGGTGGTAGCGGGCTGAAATTCAAGGAGAATGTCATGGGATATGACGTGAGCGACTTCGGCTTTGGGCCGGAGAACGGGAAAGATATGTCCGGGGGCGGCCCGGTTTTGGAACGCAAGTTCATGGCCTTTGACAAGGTCGCGGAGATTGATGGCGGAACCCAGATCAGCGGCTATGCCAGCCTGTTCGGCGCGGTCGATCAGGGCGGTGATGTGGTTGAGGCGGGGGCCTATCGGGCATCCCTGGCGCGGGGTGCAAAGGCCGGGCACCGCATCAAGATGCTGTGGCAGCATGATCCCGCCCAGCCCATCGGCGTATGGGATGAACTGCGCGAGGACGGCAAGGGATTGTGGGTCAAGGGCCGCATTCTGAGCGCTGTCGAGAAGGGGCGTGAGGCTGCCGCCCTGATCGCGGCCGGTGCCATCGACGGGTTGTCGATCGGATACCGCACGGTGAGAGCGAGCAAGAACAGCAAGGGCCAGCGGCTCTTGTCGGAACTGGAGCTTTGGGAGGTGTCCTTGGTGACCTTTCCGATGCTGCCCACTGCGCGGGTGGCGGCCAAGGGGGATTTCATCCCCATGGGTGACATGCTGCGCGAGATGGCCGCGTCGTTTGAGCAGGCGAGAGCGGCAATGGGGCGCGGGGGTGGCGCGCGGAACACAGAAAACTTGAGCAAATTCGGGAGTGACGGATGAGCAGACCAAAAACGGGGGAGATTTCCCCGGCTGAAGAAGTGCGAGCGGCGGTGACGGGATTTGTCACTGACTTCAAGGGCTTTCAGGCTGAAATAGACTCAAAACTTCAACAAACAGAAGAGCGGATGACCATGCTGGATCGAAAAATGACACTGCCTGCACGCACGCCCCTTGGTGGGGCCATGGATGCGGGTGCCCCCCATCAAAAGGCGTTCAACGCCTACCTGCGCAACGGCGATGATGACGGCTTGCGCGGGCTGGAGCTGGAGGGCAAATCGCTGTCCACGGCGGTCAATTCGGATGGTGGCTATCTGGTGGACCCACAGACCAGCGCCACGGTGCAATCGGTGCTGAATGCGACGGCATCAATCCGCGCGATTGCAAGTGTCGTGCAGGTTGAGGCCACGTCTTATGATGTGCTGGTGGATCATACGGATGTCGGTGCCGGCTGGGCGACAGAGGCAGGGCCACAGACCGAGACCTCGACCCCGCAAATCGACCGGATCACCATTGGCTTGCATGAGTTGAGCGCCCTGCCGAAAGCATCCCAGCGTCTGCTGGATGACAGTGCCTTTGACATCGAAGGCTGGCTGGCGGGCCGCATTGCCAACAAGTTTGCCCGCGCGGAGGCTGCTGCCTTTGTGAACGGTGACGGGGTGGATAAGCCCAAGGGTTTCCTGACCCATGCGGCGGTGGACAATGACATCTGGACCTGGGGCAACCTTGGCTATGTGCCCACGGAAGTTGATGGTGATCTTACGCCGGATGCGATCATCGAATTGGTCTATGCGCTGGGTGCGCAGTACCGTGCCAACGGGGCCTTCGTGATGAATTCAAAGACGGCGGGCCGGGTGCGCAAGCTGACGGATGCGGATGGCCGGTTCTTGTGGTCGGATGGTCTGGCGGCCGGAGAGCCTGCGATGTTGATGGGGTATCCGGTGCTGGTGGCCGAGGATATGCCCGATGTGGCCTCTGGCAGCTTCTCCATCGCATTTGGGGATTTCCGCGCGGGCTATACCGTGGCCGAACGCCCCGATCTGCGCATTCTGCGCGATCCCTTTAGCGCCAAGCCGCATGTGCTGTTTTACGCAACCAAGCGTGTGGGCGGTGACGTGAGCGATTTTGCCGCGATCAAATTGCTGAAATTCGGGGTGGCCTAAGCCGCTTTGAATGCCGGGGCCGGGGTGACGTGGCCCCGGTCTGGGCGCGCGACCGTTCAGCTTGCCTTGCCTAGCTGCTCCCCTCCGACCGAGCAGGGCAGGTGGCCGCGCGTCCGGGTTTTTCTGGTCCAGATAGGGGGCCGAAATTTGGAGACTTCCATGATGTTGATTGAACAGACACCCATTGCAGATGCGGACCTGCCGGTTGAGGCCTTCAAGGCCCATTTGCGGCTTGGCAGTGGGTTTGGGACGGGTGAAACGCAGGATGCTGTGCTGGCGTCATTTCTGCGTGCCGCGATCGCGGCGGTTGAGGGGCGCACGGGCAAGGCGCTTTTGATGCGCATGTTCGCATTGACGCTGGGGCATTGGACAACGGATTGCGGGCAGGTCTTGCCGGTGGCACCGGTGAGCGCCGTGACACAGGTCGAGCGGATTGCGGCGGACGGGACCCGCGCGGACGTGGCGACCGGCAGCTTTTGGCTGGAGCGCGATACCCAGACCCCGCGTGTGCGGGCCACGGGCACTGCCTTGCCATCGGTGCCCGCCAAGGGATCGGTGGTGGTTCATTTTGAGGCGGGTTTTGCGGCCGCTTGGGACGGTGTGCCCAGTGATCTGCGCCAGGCGGTGCTGATGCTGGCGGCGCATTACTATGAATACCGGCATGATACGGGATTGAGCAATGGTTGCATGCCCTTTGGCGTCACCAGCCTGATCGAGCGCTACAAGCATGTCCGGCTGGGTGCGGGGGCGGTCAGATGAACCTGCCGCGCCTGAACCAGGCGCTGATCCTTGAGGCACCGGAACGCGTCAGCGACGGGTCGGGCGGATATACGCAGGGCTGGATCGTGGTCGGTTCGGTCTGGGCCGAGATCACCGCACGCACCGGGCGTGAGGCCGCGTCAGGCGGCGTGCCGGTCAGCCGTGTAAACTATAAGATCGTGGTGCGAGGTGCCCCCTTTGGCACGCCCGAGCGCCCCCAACCCGAGCAGAGGTTCCGCCAGGGTGCGCGGATCTTCACCATTCAGGCGGTGGCAGAGCGTGACCCTGAGGGCCGCTATCTGACCTGCTTTGCCCAAGAGGAGATGGTGGTATGAGCTTTGCCATGTCCGGGCCGTTGCAAGCGGCTGTTTATGATGCGTTGCGACAGGATGCGGCCCTTGGGGCGATAGTGGGCACAGCGATTTACGATGCGCTGCCTGCGGGGGCGTTGCCGATGATCTATGTACGCCTTGGCAGTGAAAGCGTCACCGATGCCTCTGACGGGACCGGCGCGGGCGCGCTGCATCGTTTCACGATATCGGTCATCACCGCCGCCCCCGGTTTTGCGCAGGCCAAACAGGCGGCAGGCGCGATCAGTGATGTCCTGCACGAAGGCGATCTGACCCTGAGCCGGGGGCGTGTGATCAGCCTGCGCTTTGAGCAGGCCAAGGCCGCGCGCATCGAAAGCGCGGCGACACGCCAGATTGATCTGCGCTTTGCCGCGCGGGTGCAGGACGACGAGATTTAGATTTAATTCAGGAGAGACATGATGGCTGTTCAGGCAGGCAAGGACCTTTTGGTCAAGGTGGATATGACAATTGATGGGCAGTTCGAGACCATCGCGGGCCTGCGGGCCACGCGGGTGAGTTTCAATGCCGAGACCGTCGATGTGACCTCATTGGATAGTGACGGCGGCTGGCGCGAGTTGCTGGCGGGGGCCGGTGTGCGGTCGTGCAATATTTCAGGCTCGGGCGTGTTTCGCGATGAGGGGACGGACGAAAGGGCGCGGCAATTGTTTTTTGACGGGCTGACGCCGGGCTTTCAGATCATCATCCCTGCCTTTGGTGTGGTGGAGGGCCCGTTTCAGGTGACGGCGTTGGAATATGCGGGGCAGCTGAATGGCGAGGCGACCTATGAGTTGAGCCTGCAGTCGGCTGGCATTTTGACGTTCACGCCCGATCTGGTGGTGGTTTGAGCATGGCGAACCGGTGGCGGGGGGATGTGGCGCTGACCCTTGATGGCAAGCGCTGCGTGGCGCGGCTGACGCTGGGTGCGCTGGCCGAGCTTGAGGATGGTCTGGGCGAGGCATCGCTGATGGGGCTGGTCGAGAGGTTCGAGGCGGCGCGGTTTTCGAGCCGTGATGTGGTGGCGTTGCTGGGGGCGGCTTTGCGCGGCGGCGGGTCTGAGATGAGCGACACACAGGTTGCCGCAGCCCGCATCGACGGCGGCCCGGTGGCGGCGGCCAAGGCGGCAGCGGAGCTGTTGGCGCGGGCATTTGTGGTGCCGCAGTGACGGGATTGGACTGGCCGGCGCTGATGCGGGTGGGGTTGCATGGGCTGGGCTTGCAGCCGGCGCAGTTCTGGGCGCTGACGCCGATGGAGTTGCAGATGATGCTGGGCAGCAGGGGCAGCGACGCACCGCTGCTGAGCGACGGGCTGGCCGCCCTGATGGCGGCCTATCCGGACCGGAAAAAGGGAACCGAAAATGGCTGATTTCGATGATTATGGCGGGCTTGAGAGCCATGCCGAAGACCTGAATGCCACATTGGCGAACACCGGCACGCTGGTATCGGGGTTTGACGCTGAATTGCGCCGGATGTCGGCATCGCTGGCCGCCACAGGCAAGGATGTGCAGACGCTGGAAAAGGGTCTGAGCCGTGGATTGCGGCGGGCCTTTGACGGGGTTGTATTTGACGGGATGAAGATGTCGGAGGCCCTGCGCGGCGTGGCGCAATCGCTGGCGAGTACCACCTACAACGCTGCGATGAAGCCGGTGACGGATCATTTGGGTGGGTTGATCAGCCAAGGCGTGGGATCCCTGGTGCAGGGCATTCTGCCCTTTGCCAATGGTGCGCCGTTTTCCCAAGGCAAGGTGATGCCCTTTGCACAAGGAGGGGTGGTCAGCAGTGCCACGACCTTTCCCATGCGCGGTGGCACCGGTTTGATGGGCGAAGCCGGGCCGGAGGCGATCATGCCCCTGGCCCGCGGCCCTGACGGCAAGCTGGGCGTGCGCAGTGGCGGCGGCGGTGGCGCGCCTCAGGTGGTGATGCATATCAGCACGCCCGATGTGCAGGGGTTCCAGCGCTCGCAAAGCCAGATTGCCGCCCAGATGAGCCGGGCTTTGTCCTCTGGCAATCGCAACCGTTAATTTTTACAGGGTCAGGAGCTGCAGATGGCTTTCCATGAAGTAAGATTTCCCGCCACTTTGAGTTTTGGCTCTGTCGGGGGGCCGCATAGGCGCACTGACGTGGTGACCTTGGCCAATGGTTTTGAGGAGCGCAACACGCCCTGGGCCCATTCGCGGCGCAGCTATGATGCGGGGCTGGGGATGCGGTCCATCGACGATCTGCAAATCCTGATCGGGTTTTTCGAGGCGCGGATGGGGCAGATGCACGGGTTCCGTTGGAAGGATTGGTCAGACTACAGATCTGGCCGTGCCACGGCCGAGCCGGTCTTTGATGACCAGAGCATCGGCTATGGAGACGGGGTCACCGCGCAGTTTCAGATCATGAAGACCTATTGGTCCGGTGAGCAATACTATCGCCGCCCGATCAAGAAGCCGGTTGCGGGGTCGGTCAAGGTCGGGGTGGAGCAGGACGAACTGCAAGAGGGGCTGGACTATGAGGTGGATGCCAACAGCGGGATCATCACCTTTGCGCATCCGCCAGACCCCGAGATGGAGATTTATGCGGGCTATGAGTTCGATGTGCCCGTGCGCTTTGACACCGACCGGATCTTGACCAGCGTCGAGAGCTTTCAGGCCGGACAGGTGCCATCGGTGCCGGTGATCGAGGTGCGGATCTGATGGCGGGTTTGACAGCAGCGCTCCAGGCGCATCTGGAGGGTGGGCTGACGACGGTCTGCCATGCCTGGAAAATCACGCGCACAGATGGGGTGAGTTTTGCCTTCACCGATCATGACATGCCCCTGACCTTTGAGGGTGTGGCGTTTCGCGCGGATGCGGGGCTGAGCGCCAAGGCGATTGCCCAGACCACGGGTCTGTCGGTGGACAACACCGAGGCAATCGGGGCGCTGAGCGATGCATCAATCCGCGAGGACGAGATCGAGCAGGGGCGTTTTGACGGTGCGGAAGTACAGGCATGGTTGGTGAACTGGCAGGATGTCAGCCAACGTTGGTTGCAATTTCGCGGCACCATCGGTGAGATGCGGCGGGTTGACGGTTCCTTTCGCGCAGAGTTGCGGGGGCTGACAGAGGCGTTGAACCGGACCCTGGGCCGGGTTTATCAAAAGCCATGCACAGCGGTTCTGGGTGACAGCGCCTGCCGGTTTGATACCAGATTGCTGGGCTATTCCACCACATTGGCAGTGCAACTGGAGGAAGGGGGGCGCAAGTTCACCTGGGACAGCCTGCCTGGCTTTGACGAGGGGTTTTTCATCCGGGGCCGTTTGGATGTGATGGACGGGCCTGCGGCTGGTTTGTTCGGGTTGATCAAACATGACCGGATCAAGGACGGCCAGAGGATTGTCGAGCTGTGGGAACCGATCAAGGGCGATGTGGCCAAGGGCCGGCAGATCAAACTGCTGGCGGGATGCAATAAGCAGCTGGAAACCTGCCGGCTCAAGTTTAACAATATCGTGAATTTTCAAGGCTTTCCTGACTTGCCGGGAGAGGATTGGGTGCTGGCAGTGCCCAAGACCTCAGGCCCCAATACCGGGGGATCGCTGCGATGAGCGGTGCGCAGATTGTTGCGGCAGAAGGAGCCTGGATCGGCACGCCCTATGTGCATCAAAGTTCGGCCCTGGGCGCGGGCTGTGATTGTCTGGGGCTGCTGCGCGGTATTTGGCGTGAGGTGAAGGGTACCGAACCCGAGATGGTACCGGCCTATTCGATGGATTGGTCCGAACCGCAGGGTGAAGAACGGCTTTGGGCCGCAGCCTTGCGGCATTTGGACGCCAAGAACCGCAGTGATGCCGCGCCGGGGGATGTGTTGTTGTTCCGCATGCGCGATGGCGGAGTGGCCAAACATCTGGGCGTCCAGGGGCGCATCGGTGGCGAGGCCAGCTTTATCCACGCCTACAGCGGACACGGGGTGGTGGAGAGCCCCCTGAGCCATCCCTGGCAGCGGCGCATCGTCGCAAGATTTGAATTTCCCAAAGGAGAGTAGCAGATGGCAACGGTCCTGTTTTCAGTCGCGGGTGCGGCAATTGGTGGCTCTGTCGGGGGCACGCTGGCGGGGCTGTCTTCGGTCGCAATCGGGCGTGCAGTGGGCGCGACGCTGGGGCGGATCGTGGATCAGCGTCTCTTGGGTCAGGGTGGTCAGGCGATCGAGACGGGCAAGGTCGATCGTTTTCGACTGACCTCGGCCGGTGAGGGCGATCCGATTGCACAGGTCTATGGCCGGATGCGGCTGGGGGGACATGTGATCTGTGCCTCGGATTTCAGCGAGAGTTCGACCACCTCTGGTGGCGGTAAGGGAAGCAGGTCGCGGCCTGAAACAACCCAATTCAGCTATTCGGTCAGCCTTGCCATCGGGATCTGCGAGGGAGAGATCACGCGCATCGGTCGGGTTTGGGCAGACGGCAATGAAGTGGCGCGGGATGACTTGAACATGCGCGTCTACCCGGGCAGTGCCACGCAACTGCCCGATCCCTTGATCGAGGCAATCGAAGGGACGGGCAGGGTACCCGCCTATCGCGGCACGGCCTATGTGGTAATGGAGGACATCAGCCTCGCACCTTTTGGCAACCGCGTGCCGCAGTTTTCCTTTGAGGTGCTGCGCCCGGAACAATCGACTGCACCGGGATATGACCATGCGCTTGCCTTTGGTACCCAAGGCGTGTCGCTGATCCCCGGTACGGGCGAATATGCCCTTGCCACCACAGCCGTGAACTTTGAAATGGGAACAGGGGCCTTTAGCAGTGCCAATGTGTCTACCCCAGCGGGCAAGCCGGATTTCGCAGTCGCGGTCGAGGCGATGACAGAGGAGATGCCCAATCTCAGGGCGGCGGCATTGGTTGTATCCTGGTTCGGCGATGATCTGCGGTGTGCAGACTGCAAGATCCGCCCGAAGGTGGAGAATGCGGCCTTTGAGGCCGAAAATATGCCTTGGGTCGTCTCTGGTTTGCACAGGCAACATGCGCAGACCATCGTGCAGGATGAGGGCCGCCCGATCTATGGTGGAACGCCCTGTGACCAATCGGTCAAAGAGGCCATTCAGGCCCTCAATGCCAGCGGAACAGCTGTGATGTTCTACCCTTTCATCCTGATGGATCAGCACGAAAACAACGGTCTACCTGATCCCTATAGCGAGGCTGAAAACCAGCCGAACCTGCCGTGGCGGGGTCGCATCACGCTGTCCAAGGCACCAGGACGGCCCGGCAGCCCCGATGGCACGGCACAGGCCGACGCACAGGTTGAGGCGTTCTTTGGGACTGCGACGGCGGATCGTTTTGAGATTGTGGACGGTCACATTCGTTTTCTGGGGGAATGGGTGCCACAGGAGACAGGCGCGCCGACCGATCCGCTGGACGGCAGTCCGCGTCTGCGCGAAGGGGACATTCAATCACAGAGCGGGACGGCACCCGAAGATTATGAAGACCAGCCCGAGAATTGGACATTCAACCGTTTCATTCTGCATTACGCGCATCTGTGCGCGCAGGCCGGTGGGGTTGAGGCATTCTGCATCGGCTCTGAGATGCGGGGGCTGACGCAAATCAGGGGCGGTTCGGCGCAGTTCCTAGCCGTAACCAAGCTGCGCGCTTTGGCGGCCGAGGTCAGAAGCATTCTGGGCCCCCAGACCAAGATCAGCTATGCGGCGGATTGGTCAGAGTATTTTGGCTATCAGCCGCAGGACGGCACCGGCGATCGCTATTTCCATCTCGATCCCCTCTGGGCGGATGACAACATCGATTTCATCGGCATCGACAACTACATGCCGCTTGCCGATTGGCGGGACACCGAAGGTCATCTGGACGGCCAGGCCTGGGATGCGATCTATAACATCGACTATCTCAAGAGCAATATTGAGGGGGGTGAGGGTTTTGACTTTTACTATCATTCCCCAGAGGCGCGCGCGGCCCAGATCAGGACGCAGATCACTGATGGTGCACATTCTGAACCTTGGGTGTACCGCTACAAGGATCTGCGTGGCTGGTGGGAAAATTTTCACCATGACCGCGTAAACGGGGTGCGCGCACAGCTGCCCACAGGCTGGGAGCCGATGAAAAAACCCATCTGGTTTACCGAATACGGCTGTGCTGCGATCAACAAGGGGGCGAACCAGCCCAACAAGTTCCTGGATGCGAAAAGTTCTGAAAGCCGTTTGCCCCATTTTTCTACGGGCGCGCGGGACGAGTTGATGCAGATGCACTATTTGCAGGCGATTTCAGAGTATTGGAAGGACCCGCAGCACAACCCGCCCTCAACAGAATACGAAGGGCGGATGCTGGACATGAGCCGCGCCTTTGTCTGGGCGTTTGACACAAGGCCCTATCCGTTTTTCCCAAACAATGTCGCCAAATGGAGCGATGGTGAAAATTACACAAGGGGGCATTGGATCAACGGGCGCACAGCGGCGCGATCCCTGGCATCTGTTGTGGGTGAGATTTGCAGACGCGCCCGGCTGGAGGCGTTCAGCACAGACGGGCTTTATGGCTATGTTCGGGGCTTTGCCGTTGAACAGGTGGGGGATGCGCGTGCCGCCTTGCAGCCCTTGATGATCCGCCACGGATTTGATGCGATAGAGCGCGACGGTGTGTTGAGTTTCCGGATGCGCGACGGGGTAAAGGCGGTGACGCTTGATCCTGCGCGGCTTGCGGTGACGTCGGAACTGGAAGGCACTGCCGAACAGGTGCGCGAGGCGGAGGCCGAAGTTTCGGGCCGGATGCGTTTGCGTTTCGTGCAGGCAGATGCGGATTTCGAGGTGATTGCGGAAGAGGCTGTGCTTGCCGATGAGGCGACCCATGCGGTTGCCGGGTCCGAGGTCAATATCGCGCTGACCCGTGGCGAAGGGCGTCAGATCGCGGAACGTTGGCTGACTGAGGCCCGAGTGGCACGCGATACCGTCCGTCTGGCCCTGCCGCCTTCGCAGATGGCCTTGGGGGCGGGCGATGTGTTTGAATTGCCCGGCGATCAGCAAGAGCGGCCTGCACTTTACCGTATCGACCGGGTGGAGCAATCTGATGTCCAGTTGATTGAGGGCGTGCGGATCGAGCCGCAGGTCTATGATCTGGCAGATATCTATGACGAGCTGGTCGCGCCAAACCAGTTTGTGGCTCCGGTGCCGGTCTTGGCCCATTTCATGGACCTGCCGTTGTTGCGCGGGGATGAGGTGCCGCATGCGCCACATATTGCAGTCACGGCGCAGCCCTGGCCGGGGCCGGTGGCCCTGTTCCAATCCAGCACAGACGAGGGGTACAGCCTGAACAAGGTGATTGCCCAACCTGCCACCATCGGTGTGACAACAACCGGGCTGGCGGCGGCGCGGCCCGGGGTTCTGGACAGGGGAGATGTGCTTGAGGTGAAATTGGTCGGCGGTACGTTGTCCTCTGTCAGCGAAGATGGGTTGTTGAGTGGGGCCAATATGGCGGCGATTGGCGATGGCAGCTTTGACACATGGGAGATCTTTCAATTCGCCCAGGCGCAATTGGTGGGGCCCCGCACCTACTGGCTGAAAACGAGACTGCGGGGGCAGGCGGGATCGGATGCGCTGATGCCGGGGAATTGGCCTGCGGGATCCAGATTTGTCTTGCTGGACGGGGTGCCCGAGCAGATTGCGCTAAGCCCGAGTTTGCGGCGTGTGGCGCAGAATTTTCGAATTGGGCCTGCGCTGCGTGGCTACGATGATCCGTCTTACCGTCATAGCGTTCAGGCATTCAATGGGAATGGGATGCGGCCCTATGCGCCTGGTCACTTGCGTGCGCAAAAAGCCGGTGATGGTGCCTATCAGGTGAGTTGGATCAGGCGCACGCGGTTGGATGGCGACAGCTGGGACACGCCAGAGGTGCCTTTGGCCGAAGAAAGCGAAAGCTATCTGGTCCGGGTGCGCCAAGGCAGTGCTGTTCTGCGCGAGGTGGTCCTAGGCACGCCATATTGGCATTATAGCGCTGCGATGCAGATTGCAGACGGATTGACGCTGCCCTTTGACGTCTCTGTCGCCCAGATATCTGCAGTTTACGGGCCTGGACTGGAGCGCAAGCTGCGCGTGGTTGTCTGATGCGCAGCGTGCATTATTCTGATGTATCCGCCGCCGCGCGTGCGTTGCTGCGCCTGCCAGAAGAGGCGCGGGAGGCACAATGCGCGCAGATGATGACGCAGGCGGATTGGGCGGATCGGTTTGTTGGCCGCTTGGGAAAAATTCATCCGCTCTGGGGCAATGGCACGCTTGGCGATGTGGCCTGCAGCAAGGGGCTGGCGGCGGAGCCGAGTTTTGGCAATCGGGACTATTGCTGCTGCTTTGAAATTGTCTTGCGCCAGCTGCGGCAAAGACTTTGGAGCGCGCCTGGGACGGGAAACTTGACAGATCAACAGGAAAAATGACCTGCATCACAGCTTTGCGTTTGTCACATTCGTCTTACATGAGGTATGTCTTAGCCAGCAAGAAGGATGTATCCCATGGCCGAAGCGCGCAGAAAACTATCCGCAGTCGATCCCGTTTGGGACCGAATTCAGCGTGAGGCAGAGAAAGCCGTGCGCGATGAGCCGCTGATTGGTGGCTTTGTCCATGCCTGCATTTTGCACCATAAATCCATCGAAAAGGCGCTTTCCTACCGGGTGGCGGCCAAGCTGGCCTCAAATGAGATGTCCATGGTCGTGGTGCGCGAGATGGTCGAGGATGCCTATGCAGAAGACCCGCGTTTGGTGGAGGCGGCCCGTGCTGATCTGGTCGCGATCTATGAACGCGACCCCGCGTGCCACAGGTTCTTGCAGCCGATCCTCTATTTCAAGGGCTATCAGGCGGTTCAGGCCTATCGGGTCGCGCATCACCTTTGGATGCATGGCCGGACGGATCTGGCCTATTTCGTCCAGATGCGGGTGAGCGAGATTTTCGGTGTCGATATTCATCCCGGTGCGAAAATCGGGAAGGGGATCATGATCGACCACGCGCATTCCATCGTGATCGGAGAGACGGCAGTTGTTGGTGATAACGTGTCGATGTTGCATTCTGTGACCTTGGGCGGAACCGGCAAAGAGGAAGAGGACAGGCACCCGAAAATCGGCGACGGTGTTCTGATTGGTGCCGGTGCCAAAGTGCTGGGCAACATCAAGGTGGGTCATTGCAGTCGGATCGCGGCCGGCTCCGTGGTCTTGGAGGATGTGCCGCCGTGCAAGACAGTGGCCGGTATCCCGGCGCGGATCGTCGGCGAGGCAGGATGCGAGCAGCCTGCCATTTCCATGAACCATATGTTTGGGCCGCAGGATTAACCGCCAAGGATAAATCCAAAAATCACAACAGAAATGAAAAAAGCCAGCTGAAGAGCTGGCTTTTTGCGTGATGTCTGTCGCCCCATGGGGGCACCGATGAGGGGCACTGGCCCCTCAAACTCCCCCAAGGTATTTAGGGCCAAAAAGAGAATGGCCCTGGGATGAGGCCGGATCAGGCCAGCATGGTCATTGGCGCTTCGAGGTTGTCCTTGATTGCATTGAGCAGCTGCGCACCCAGTGCACCGTCGATGACCCGGTGATCAACGGAAAGGGTCACGGACATGACCGTGGCCGTTGTCAGATCGCCATCGGGGCCCACCACCGGTTTTTTGACACCAGCACCCACTGCAAGGATCGCGCCATGGGGCGGGTTGATCACGGCGTCGAAGTTGTCGATGCCGAACATCCCCAAGTTCGAGATCGCAAAGCTGCCGCCCTGGTATTCATGGGGGGCAAGTTTGCGGTCGCGGGCGCGGGCTGCAAGGTCTTTCATCTCAGCTGAGAGGGCGGAGAGGGATTTCATCTCGGCGTCTTTGAGCACCGGTGTGAAGAGGCCGCCTTCGATGGCGACGGCGACCGCCACATCGGAGGGTTTGAGCTTCAACGTCCGGTCACCGGCCCAAACCGAATTGGCATCAGGCACCTGTTGCAAGGCCAAAGCGCAGGCCTTGATGATAAAGTCATTGACCGACAGTTTGATGCCGCGGGGTTCGAGCTGTTTGTTCAACTGGGCGCGGAAGGCCATCAGGGCATCCAGTTGAATGTCGCGGCGCAGGTAGAAATGCGGCACGGTTTGCTTGGCCTCGGTCAGCCGTGCGGCGATGGTTTTGCGCATGCCATCAAGTTTGACTTCCTCATAGGTGCGATCGGCATACATCTTGAGGATCGTGTCGGTCGCAGGCCCTGTGGCAGTGGCAGCCGGGGCCGCAGGCGTGGAAGCCGCGACAGGTGCGGCGGCCTTTGGCGCTTGTGACTGGGACAAACCTTCTACATCCGCCTTGACGATACGGCCATGGGGGCCGGAGCCTGCGATTGCAGACAGATCAAGGCCCTTTTGCGCGGCGATGCGCCGGGCGAGGGGAGAGGCAAAGATACGCGTGCCCCCGGCGGGTTTGGGGGCTGCGGGGGCTGGCGCTGCTGCTGTGGGGGCCGCTTCTGCTGCTGCTGCGGGAGCCGCCGCTGGGGTCGCGGCCTTGGCGGCGGCAGGTGCGCCGATGTCGTCCGCGCTTTCGCCGTCTTCCAAGAGCACCGCGATGGCTGTGTTGACCTTGACCCCTTCGGTTCCTTCGGCAATCAGAATCTTGCCGACCACACCTTCGTCAACGGCTTCGAATTCCATCGTCGCCTTGTCGGTTTCGATTTCACACATCACGTCACCGGAGGCGACGCTGTCGCCTTCCTTGATCAGCCATTTGGCCAATGTGCCTTCTTCCATGGTGGGCGACAGGGCGGGCATGAGGATTTCTATTGGCATCTGTCCGCTCCTTATTTGTATGTGACTTTTTTCACGGCAGCGATGACTTCATCTGTTGTCACCAGCGCGTGTTTTTCCAGATTGGCGGCATAGGGCATCGGCACGTCCTTGCCTGTGCAATTGATGACCGGCGCATCCAGATAGTCGAATGCCTCCTGCATCACCACGCTTGAGATGTAATTGCCGACAGAGCCTTGTGGCCAGCCTTCTTCGACGGTGACCAAACGGTTGGTCTTCATCACGGATTTGATGATCGCGGGCGTATCCATCGGGCGCAGGGTGCGCAAGTCGATGACTTCGACGCTGATCCCTTCTTCGGCCAGTTTGTCGGCGGCAGCCAGCGCATAGGTCATCCCGATGCCAAAGCTGACGATGGTCGCATCCGTGCCTTCGCGCCAGATCCGGGCCTTGCCGAAGGGCACTGTATAATCATCCATCTCAGGCACATCAAAACTGCGGCCATAGAGAATTTCATTCTCAAGAAAGATAACCGGGTTGGGATCGCGGATCGCGGTTTTCATCAGGCCTTTGTAGTCAGAGGCCGAGTAGGGCATCGCCACCTTGAGACCAGGAATTTGCATGTACCATGCGGCATAATCCTGCGAGTGTTGGGCACCGACGCGGGCAGCCGCACCATTGGGGCCACGGAACACCATGGGCGCGCCCATCTGACCACCCGACATATAGAGCGTCTTGGCCGCTGAGTTGATGATGTGGTCAATCGCCTGCATCGCGAAGTTGAAGGTCATGAATTCCACAATTGGGCGCAGACCGCCAAAGGCAGCGCCTGTGGCGATACCGGCAAAACCATGTTCGGTGATCGGCGTGTCGATGACGCGCTTTTTGCCGAATTCATCCAGCATCCCTTGCGAGATCTTGTAAGCCCCCTGATATTCGGCGACTTCCTCGCCCATCAGGAACACGGTGTCGTCGCGGCGCATCTCTTCGGACATGCCGTCGCGCAGGGCCTCGCGGACCGTTTGCTGCTTCAGCTTGGTGCCCTCGGGCCAGTCGGGTGTGCTGTCCACTTGTGGTGCTGCCGGTGCAGGCTCTGCTGCGGCAGGTGCCGCTGCGGGGGCCGCAGCGGCCGCCGCCGGGGCGGGGGCGCTGGCAGCACTGTCTGCAGCAGAGGCGTCTTCGCCGTCTTCCAGCAGGATCGCGATGGCGGTGTTCACTTTGACGCCTTCAGTGCCTTCGGCGATCAGGATCTTGCCAACCACACCTTCATCGGTGGCCTCAAATTCCATCGTTGCCTTGTCGGTTTCGATTTCGGCCATGATGTCGCCGGAGGATACGGTATCGCCTTCCTTGACCAGCCATTTGGCCAGCGTGCCTTCTTCCATTGTCGGGCTCAGGGCGGGCATGAGAATTTCAATAGCCATGGATCAAGCCTCCTGCACTTCAGCGTAAATATCGGTCCAAAGCTCATCCAAGCTCGGCTCGGGGCTCTCTTTTGCAAAATCAGCGGATGCGTTCACGATTTTCTTGATGTCCTTGTCGATGGCCTTGAGGTCATCCTCTGTCGCGTGTTTGCCGGTCAGCAGCAGGCTGCGGACGGCTTCGATCGGGTCACGCTCGTCGCGCATTTTCTGCACTTCCTCGCGGGTCCGGTACTTGGCCGGGTCCGACATGGAGTGTCCCCGGTAGCGATAGGTCTTGATCTCAAGAATATAGGGGCCTTCACCGGAGCGACAGTGTTTGACGGCTGTCTCACCCGCGGCCTTGACGGCCAGAACATCCATACCGTCGACCGCTTCGCCGGGAATGCCAAAGGCCTTGCCGCGTTCGTAAATTTCGGCCGAGGAGGTGGAGCGTTGCTGCGATGTGCCCATGGCGTATTGGTTGTTCTCGATCACAAAGATACAGGGCAGTTTCCACAGCGCGGCCATGTTAAAGGCCTCGTAGACCTGCCCCTGGTTGGCCGCACCATCCCCGAAATAGGTAAAGGTCACGCGCCCGTTCTCTTTGTATTTGTCGGCAAAGGCCAATCCGGCACCCAGCGGCACCTGTGCCGCCACGATACCGTGGCCGCCATAGAAATGCTTCTCCTTGGAGAACATATGCATGGAGCCGCCCTTGCCCTTGGAATAGCCGCCCTCGCGGCCCGTCAATTCGGCCATCACGCCGTTAGGGTCCATGCCACAGGCCAGCATATGACCGTGATCGCGGTAAGAGGTGATGCGCTTGTCGCCTTCTTCTGCGGCGGCCTCACGGCCTACGACAC
>Ga0213868_10000999_pt1 | contig 27503 bp, 24 predicted proteins | sample PICome_9_FD_160087 | JGI IMG/M metagenome (GOLD analysis project Ga0213868, IMG submission 160087) | Coastal seawater microbial communities near Pivers Island, North Carolina, United States - PICO127 | ecosystem: Environmental > Aquatic > Marine > Coastal | place: USA: North Carolina... | reverse complement strand
ACTTGTGATCTTTTACTTCGCCCATAGCGCTGCTGTGTATCAATGTATATTGACGGCCGACCAACTCTTGATCAACAAATACAAACACTTGGTTTTGCTGAATTGGAGTACTTGAGCTCACCAGTCTGTCGTATTGCCAGATTTGATAGGGGTAGTTCTTTCCGTCGAATGGACGTTCCTCAACTAAAGAAGGTGCACCGTATTGCAAAAAGACGCGACCCATTTGCGTTCTATAGCCAGGCAAGGTCTTTGACCCAAATTCAGCATCTACCTGATCCACAACCCTTTTGTAACCTATCCAAGATTCTAACGCTTGGTCTGGTGCTTTCTCCTGCCAAAAACGCGTCAAATAAAATGCTGCCCTAGCAGTATCCATGGACTCCTTTAGATTCATTAACAACCTGCGCTCAGCCAGCGACGCCAGTGGAGCAATCATACTAAGGTATTCAGGTACTTCGTCCCAATTTCCCCAAGATTTTTCGAAAGTTGCTCTCGTTAATACACCTTCTAATAAAGATGCATCAATCAACATTTCATCACTGTACCACATCAATGACTCCGAGGCCTCCTTAATCACTGTGCCACTAGCATCTAAAAGTTCAGTTTTGATGGCATAAGCGCCGCTATTTTGTCCATCCATCGCGTAGCTTATGCGAATTGGATTTACCCCATCCTGTAATCTTTTGAATCCTTGCGTACCACTTACAGCATCGCCTGAAGCATTTTGAAGTTCGTACCTGAGGACATATTGTCCTTCTTTAATATAAACCTCAGAATACCATTCAATGGGGACATTTTCGAATACAGGTAAACCCAAGGATGGCTTAGGGATGACTGCACTGCCTGATTTTTGGTAGACTGCATTATCCGTTTGCAGCGTATCTAAAGCGATAGGATCGGAAAGATAATAGGCCACCTCTCCTTCAAAATGTAAGGTATCTTCCACTTCAATGAAATCGCCGGTAATGTCATCTGTGATAACTATTTTCAAGACCTGATTGGTCCAATCGTCAAAAGCGAATGTGCTTTTTTGAAGTAATAATGGAGCTCCAGAGGCACTGTCTTCTTGCGCGTAGTTAAAGGTAAAAGCATCTAACTTTCCACCGGTTTGCACGACAACTTTAAAAGAGGTAACCCAATTACTATCTACATTTAATTCAAACCCTATTGTACTGGCATCTAGCGTCGTATATAGATCTACATAAGGTTTACCTTGAGCCGTGACATACACGCTCGGATCTAGCGATAACCTCGTATTCTGAGCGTGTACAACACAAGTCGCAACGAGAGTTACTAGTACAATTTTTACTTTTAGAAGCATACCTCAAATATAATTGCATAATTATCCTTGCAAACAATCAATTCCTGTTTAAATTTGCCGCCCACTCGAGAAGTTTTAAAAGCTTCTCATCGGAGAGATGGCAGAGTGGTCGAATGCACTGGTCTTGAAAACCAGCGTACCGCGAGGTACCGGGGGTTCGAATCCCTCTCTCTCCGCAAGAACTACGATCTAGTTCAAGCAGAACCCTGAAAAACCTTGTGTTTTCAGGGTTTTTTGTTTCTTCCGCTTGGCATAAAAATTAAGACTGCCGTACCTTAGGAGGGATTTAATGTGTCTATTATGAGACTTATTAGTTTATCATAAATCATTTTACCATAACTGTTCAGTAAAATGAATCAATACTGATACATATGATTTGTCGTTACTCATAAATTTTAACTTAAATTCTGCTAGATAAATCGCAAGAAGAATAGGATGACTGGTTCATTAATCAAACTGCGAATAGTCCACGTAAACGTAGGTTTTCTGAACATCTAAAGAGCTAATACGATGACAAATCAAGACCATACCCAATCCTTTGAAAAGCATGTGAGAGACCTCTCTAAAAAGCTAAACTTACGTGATTACTTCGAGGTCAGTACTTACAGGGGAATGCTATCAATTTTTATCGAATGGCTACAAATCTTCGTTGCAGCTTTCTTTTGTGAGTATTTTTTCCATTGGAGCATCTACCTTGTAACAATAATATTCCTTGGGGCTAGATATCTCGCCCTTGGACTATTAATGCATGAAGCAGTGCACGGTTTAATTTCAAAAAATAAAATCATCAATGAAGTTGTTGGCGAAGTCCTATGTGCATGGCCCGTGGCAGTTTCAATGAAATCATACCGATATAAACACTTGAAGCACCATCAGCATTTGAATACCGAGGAAGACCCGGATTATGTTGCAAAAACTGATGAAAATTGGCAGTTTCCAATGCCTTTACCACGTTTCTTAAAAATCGTGGCAAAACAGCTTTTAGGTTTAGGAGTTGTAGAAACCTTTAAGGTCATGTCCGGTAAATCCGTAGCCAAAGATAAACCCGCTTCTAGTAGCGCGTATACCTTATCTAGGCTATCCTTCTACATCTTGATTCTATGCCTGTTTCTATATTTTGAGAACGGAACGTTACTATTTAAGTATTGGTTTATTCCTTTCGTTACATGGACGCAGCTGATTAATAGGTGGAGACGCATTGCTGAACATTCAGGGATTGAAAGCCAGCCCCTTGCCTTTCGTACCCGTACAACTAAGCATAATTTTCTTTCGCGGCTGCTACTTTCTCCTAGAAACATTTCCTATCACTGCGAACATCACTTATTCCCGGGAATTCCTCAATATAATTTGCCGAAAGTGCACAAGCAACTCCTTAAGAACGAAATGGATAAATCAAAAATGCACATTTCTAACAACTACTTAAATGTGTTCAATGAATGCGTAAAAATGTAATTTCAAAACTAATGAACCTACCAATCGTTCCGGGAAGAGGACTCAATTTAAAGAGTGCGATCAATAGCCGTCAAGATTTTCTTAAAAATCAAGGATTGTCGATAGAGCATATTATGAACTCTAACCTCGATTTGAGCGAAATTCAAAACAATATCGAATCCTATGTAGGTGGTGTAGAGCTGCCACTAGGACTTGTTGGACCAATAGGTTTTAAAGACGGGCTAAAAAATGAAATGGTATACACTTTAGTCGGTACGCTTGAAGGAGCATTAGTGGCAAGTATGAACCGGGGAGCAAAAGCAATAGCGCTATCAGGTGGGTTTTCAGCAAATGTTGCCTGGCAAAAAATGGTTCGAGCCCCCCTATTCCTGTTTGAAAAAGAGGAAGAAGCTCTATGCTTTGAATCTTTTGTTTTATCCGAAAAAATGGCCATTGCCGCATTGGTAAAGAAGTATTCGAATCACGCTGAATTGATAGGGCTAGAAGCTTTCGTACGCTCAACCGACGTACATTTAAAATTAGTGTACACCACAGGGGATGCATCAGGTCAAAACATGACTACAACTTGTACGTGGCATGCGATGATGTATTTAGTTGATGCTTTCAAAAAGAAATTCAACCTAAGCCCTCATGATTTTGTGATAGAAGGCAACGGCGCTGCCGATAAAAAAATATCACAGTATAACATCACAAATGGACGCGGAATAAACGTAACAGCGAGCTGCTTCTTACCCGAAGAGGTCGTTGAAAAAGTGCTTCGTACGTCTTCCATGAGTATGAGTAGATTTTATAAACCTTCTAAGTCGCTTGCTAATGAAGAAGGCATGGTTGGGTACAATATAAATGTTGCAAATGCCATAGCTGGAATATTTACAAGTACGGGACAAGACCTTGCCTGCATTCACGAATCTGCAACAGGTTTCTTAGAATTAGAAAGCGTCAACGGTGGACTTAATGTGAGTCTTACTTTACCCAACCTTGTTGTTGGTACCATTGGTGGGGGCACTCATCTATCTAAACCATCCGAAGTATTGAAAATAATGGGATGTTTGGGATCTGGCAGTGTCGAACGTTTTGCAAAACTCATTGCAGGTTTTGCTTTGGGACTAGAGCTTTCAACCTATGCTGCTATTGTTAGTGGCGAATTTGCTAAGGCACATGAAAAATTGGGGCGGAATAAACCCGTAAAATGGCTACTAAAATCGGAATTAACCTCAGAATTTTTATCCAAATTTTCAACTAATTCGGACCCAAAAATCGGGCTAAGCTTTAATGTATTTGAGCATGATACAGTTGAAAACGGTATTTTAACTACTATCGCCAGCCGAATCAGTAAAAAACTTATTGGATTCGTTGCCATTGAGTGTACTAAAAGAGATACAAGCGGTAATCAATTCAAGGAAAAATTTCTGTTGAAGTCTAAACCTCTAGACCAGGAAATCATCAAAGGTTTGCACTTGATAGCCTCATCAATTAACATAGAATTAGCCGACTTAATAAAAGAGTCAGCATCGGATATGGAGTATTCTGGTTCCCATATCAAGGATATTAAACTCTATCAGTACTTAACAAAGGCTAAATATCCATTCATACCAGGGTTTCATGGGAGTTATGTGAATACCAAAAGAGAAATATATCTCTTTATGCAAGAATATCTAGAGCCCTCAAGTCTAGTTATTTTTAACAGCGAGAATACTCCTGAGATTTGGGGTGATAAAGAAATCTCTAGGGTATTAAAAGCTCTATTTACATTTCATCAGATGACTGAAGATGCCGTTATTTCAGGGATTTTAGAATTTGATGCTTCAGAATCAATTTTACTTTATCAAAAGTTATTGAGTATCACTTTAGCGGAAAGCCATTACATATCAGATCTCGACGTGCTCAAGGGCATTGCAGAAAACATGCGAAACTGGTCAAGTATAGCTTCAGGGATTCGTTTAAAAAAATGTATCGTTCATAATGATTTTAACCCTCGAAATATTGCGATTAGAACGAATGGACAACCCGTCATTTACGATCTAGAACTAGCAGTAATCGATTTTCCAACACGTGATTTAGTCGAATTCTTAAGTTTTGTACTTCCTATTAATTTTAAAAAAGAAACGTTACTTCAATACTTGGGATATTATTGCGCAGAGGCTACCGAACTCTCCTCTCAAAGTGACTGGAATAAAGCGATCTGTTACTCCTTAGAGACTTATATCGCGACGCGACTAACTTTTTATGAGGTAGCTGGAGTCGTTGTCAAATATGAATTTTCAAATCGTATTCTAAACGTTGCAATACGAATGCTAAAAATATTGCGAAATGAGCATTAGTGTACTTGTCCACGCTTTGTTGATTGTTAATATCCTTGTTATCGATAAACTTGACGGGTCCCTTTCAACAATAAAGTCAAAACTTGATTTATGCCTTAAGCGTAATATCTTTTTTTGAGTTTCGCAGCAACCCGGACTAAAATAATGAGCGCAGGGACCTCGACCAGCGGCCCAATAACCCCAGTAAAAGCCTGACCTGAATTAAGACCGAAAACGGCTATGGCAACAGCAATAGCTAATTCAAAATTATTTCCTGCAGCCGTGAAAGCTATGGCAGCATTCTTATCGTACTCTGCGCCCGCAGCCTTGCTCACGAAGAAACCTATTAAGAACATTACTACAAAATAAATCAGTAGCGGTATAGCAATCCTGACCACATCCATGGGTATCTCTACAATCAATTCCCCCTTTAAAGAGAACATCACTACAATTGTAAACAAAAGTGCTATCAATGTCATTGGTGAAACTGAGGGTATGAAAGTGTTGCGATACCATTCTTCTCCTTTCACTCTGACCAGTACAACACGACTGAGTAGTCCCATTAGAAAAGGAATACCCAAATAGATCGCTACACTTTCTGCTATGGTAGCAATGGAAATATCAACGATGGCACCTTCAAAGCCAAAATAAGGGGGTAAAACGGTTATAAATAACCAAGCGTAAAAACTATAGGCAAAAACTTGAAATATACTATTTAGAGCGACCAGTCCAGCGCCGTATTCACTACTTCCCTCAGCCAAATCATTCCATACCAGCACCATGGCAATACATCGTGCCAGCCCTATCAAGATTAAGCCTACCATATACTCCGGGTAGTCTTGTAAAAACAATAGCGCCAATACGAACATAAGTACAGGACCTATAATCCAGTTTAAGAGTAGCGAAACGGACAATACTTTCACGTTACGAAAGACCTTTGGAAGGAGTTTATAATCAACTTTAGCCAATGGAGGGTACATCATCAAGATCAGTCCTATAGCGATAGGAATATTCGTACTGCCAGAGCTTAGAGTATTTATAAAAGCTGCACTTGAGGGAATGAAGTACCCAACTCCCACTCCTATTACCATGGCTAAAAATATCCATAACGTAAGGTAGCTATCTAGGAACCCGAGTTTTTTAGTATTTGACATTGCTGTTTATTGAGCGTTTATGATGGAAATTGAATAGAAGTAGCGGCCAAATATACACACATAAAGAAGAGCTTAAATCAAAATGCACGTTACGGTTTCTTTAAGTCAACAATCCTCTAGGTTGATAAACACTACCACTTAATAACAAATTGACGAACTAATTTTGTGATCCTTCGTTTCCTTTGTGTAAATACCTAAAAACGCATGGAACAAAAGACAACTGTCCATATTATCGGAGCCGGAATGAGCGGGCTCATTGCAGCATATGAACTAGAGCAAGCAGGTTATCACCCTGTGGTCTTTGAGAAACAAGGGATTTGCGGTGGACGAATACAAACGGTTACAGTTGCAGATTATGAGCTTGACCTTGGGTTCCAAGTACTATTAAGTGCTTATCCACTTGCCAAAAAATATCTAGACTTAGAAGCGCTCAGCCTACGAAAACTTCAATCCGGTGCACAAATTTTAGTGGATAGAAAGCGATTTTTGATTGGTGATCCGTTGCGAGATTGGAAAGTTCTTCTACCCACCTTGTTTTCAGAAATAGGTTCTTTAACAGATAAATTGAGAGTTCTAAAGCTAAGCCTCTTGTTAAGAAAAAAAAGTCTTGATGATATCTTCAGTACTCCAGAAGTCAGTACACTGGACTATCTAAAGACCTTCGGTTTTTCAAATAAAATTATCAACCGATTCTTTCAACCCTTCTTTGCCGGAATTTTTCTAGAAACGGAACTACAAACCTCTAGCCGTATGTTCGAATTCGTATATAAAATGTTCGGTGAGGGGCATGCTATGATTCCTCAAAGCGGTATTGGCGCCATAAGTGAGCAGCTTAAAGCGAAATTGGTTCAAACTACCTTTAAATTCAATTGCGAAGTACAATCCCTAACAGATACAACTATTACTCTTACTAGCGGAGAGGAAATTTCTCATCAGGGCGTGATTGTCACTTCCAACGCAGCTACACTCATACCCAATTTACATGATGCAGAGACGAAATGGAAATCTTGTATGTGTCTCTATTTCGAAGTAGATAAAACATCTATACCACACGAAACTATCGCGCTGATAGCCGATACGGGTCAACTGAGTAACAACCTCTACGCCTACAAAGATTCTAAAGGAAGAACCATCTTATCTGTAACTACACTAAAACATCAAGACCTTAGTGAAGAAGAAATCGTGGCAAGGGTATCCCATGAAATTCGAACGTATTGTAATCCGGTTAGTCTAGCGCACATCTCAAATTTCACCATTCAGCAGGCGCTCCCTCAACTAACGAATCTAAAATACACCAGCGAACCTAGCGCGAGTCAAGTCACAGAGCACATATTCCTTGCGGGTGACGCCTTGTTCAACGGATCATTGAATGCAGCAATGGAAAGCGGGCGACTGGCCGCAGCAGGCTTGATCGAAAAGAAGAGCGGTTGGTTTAGTTAGACTCTTCAGGAATGCATAACTTTTCCTGGATTATTCAGACTTAAATTAAATGAAGTACTTCCTTCTGAGCATAGCCTTGAGCGGTGCTACGTTATTAAAGGCTCAAAATCGGCCTTACTTTGAAAATGGTGAAGCACAGATCGTTCCTGCTTTCACATCTCCAAAAAGTTGGATCCGTGAAGATCTATGGGTGGAAACAGAATTTGATACTGACGGAGACGGAAAATTAGATCGAATGCACGTAGATGTTACGCGCCCGAAAGAGACTAACAACGGCCTTAAACTTCCTGTAATTTTCGAATCAAGTCCCTATTATGCTGGGACCGCAGGTAACGACGGTGATTTATTCTGGAAGGTAAAACATGAGTTAGGACATGTACCCGAGCCTCCTAAACACGTTGAAGTAAAGCAACGTAGCCGAAGACCCATAATATCGAATTCTCAAGTTAAAACATGGGTGCCGAGAGGCTACATCGTCGTTCATTCCTGCTCCCCAGGCACCGGACTTTCTGACGGATCCCCAACTGTCGGAGGTACGAATGAGTCGTTGGCTCCAAAAGCCGTTATCGAATGGCTCACGGGTAAAGACAACGGCTATACTTCACGCGAGGGCGTTGAAAAAGTTAGTGCGTTTTGGAGTACAGGTAATATAGGAATGACTGGTACCTCATACAACGGAACTTTACCTCTTGCAGCAGCAACAACAGGCGTTGAAGGATTAAAGGCAATTATTCCCGTTGCACCAAACACATCCTACTACCATTATTACCGCTCGAATGGATTAGTTAGAAGTCCCGGAGGTTATCTAGGAGAAGATATTGATGTACTCTATGAATTCATCCATAGCGGTAACCCTGAAAAGCGTGCTTTCGGCAATAGAACCATTCGAGACGATCTTATGAGGGCAAGTATGGACCGTGCAACTGGCGATTACAACGAATTCTGGGCAAGTAGAGATTATTTAAATCAAATGGCACCCATGAAAGCGGCATTACTCATGTCACACGGTTTTAACGACTGGAACGTAATGCCCGAGCACAGCTACAGGATTTATAATAAAGCGAGAGCGATGGGGATACCTGCACAGATCTATTACCACCAAGACGGTCATGGTGGGCCTCCGCCCGTTAAGATGATGAATAGATGGTTTACGAAGTACTTATTTGAAATAGAAAACGGCGTTGAAAATGATGCAAAAGCCTGGATTGTTAGGGAGCGAGACTCCCAAGACCAACCTACCGCCTATGAAGACTTTCCTAACCCATCTGCGGAATCAGTAATACTCTTTCTACAAAAAGGGGGTAACGACGCAGGAACACTCAGCAGTAAGAGAAGTAGCAAAGAAAAAGAATCACTTATCGATAACGCGAATTATTCCGGCGAATACCTCGCAAGGGCAAAGAGTTCCAATCACCGCTTATTGTATACTACACCAATCCTGTCACAGGATCTACATCTTTCCGGTACTGTATCGACCGAAATCAAAATGGCAAGTTCGAAACCTGCCGCAAATCTTTCTGTTTGGCTCGTTGCCTTACCCTGGGAAGACCACAAAAATGCTGAGATTTACGATAATATCATTACTCGAGGATGGGCTGACCCTCAAAATTCAAAATCGCTCACAGAAAGTAAACCTCTTGATCCAGAGAACTTTTATACCCTTAATTTCGACTTACAACCGGACGACCAAATCATTCCCGCAGGCCAACAAATAGGTCTAATGATTTTCTCCAGCGACCAAGAATTCACACTGCATCCTGAGCCTGGCACTATACTCACCTTAGATCTCAATGATACAAAAATCATGCTCCCCATAGTGGGTGGAGTTAGTGCCTTGCGAAAAGCACTAGAATAATACATCTGTACATAGTAATCGATATGAGACAACTACTAACGATACCTGTCCGCAGATTTTTGAGCACTGCTTTTATTATCATTTTGATTGTACTGAGCTCACCATGCGCTGTAAGGAGTCATTTAAAGTGCTTCCTTGAAAGTAAGCAAACGGAAGTGTTTAATAGTTCCAAAACCAATGCCGACGCAATCACAAAGCGTCCAAGACAAATCTAAACATGACAAATTTAACATTAATCCACCACTCTAGTCCAATTCAATAAATGGTGGTAACCATCGTGATGAGAGGGCAACACCCCCTTAAACAATAGACTATCTTGTCTAAACACCCACAGCAGACTAGGGTTTTGTTCTTCAATGAGTACATCACCATTGGGTAATAACTCAAACAAACCTTCCGTAAATGAATACACGCCATGTTGCGAATAGACCTCTTTGTTTGGCGCGCTGAAAGTCTGAGAGACAAAGTCGTAATATTTGATATGAGAAGAATACGCCGGGTACTTTAGAAGATCAGACTCCTTTCTTCGTCCTCCATCTTCTTTAAATCTCTTAGTTGGTGCATTATTATTAAAAAATGCGATGGTTTGTCCGTCGATAATATCCACATCGTGCTGACTAGTAAAAGGACCTTCTATCACGCGAACAATACTATCGTTTGATGGCCGGTAGTGCAGAATAACGGAAGAAGTTCTAAAACTTAAAAAGACATCCCCTGCAAGCATGTATTCACTCGATTCTAAAACCGGCTCTACATCATTCAAATGAATAGGATCATCAATAACTACACTCTTAATGATCAGGTGTTCTAATCCATGATCGAGCAATAATTCGGCCATCGAGCGCTTAAAAAGTAACGCGCCTGTTTCTGTATCTAACTGAGCGATATAGTTGTCTAAAAAGTGGTATTTCACGCCTCCCATTTCATACACCACGCCATTTGATGGATGCGAAAATTCAGATAGATCATAAGCACAAATCCACATAGTTTCGCCAATACCCGCATTCATGGAATGATGGTGTCCAATTTCCTTTTGATGCCAAAGTTGCTCACCCACAGCATTCATGCAATAAATACCGTCATACCCATTTGTAGCGTAAGCAATGCGGTCATTTGAGAGCAAAAGTGAATGCATGACTCGATGGTGCGACTTTAAGCCACCTTTGACTTCCCAGGACTTTTTAACGTCCTGTGTCTTTAAATTACGAATCTCTATTGCTCTATTGCCGTCCTCGTTCGAATAGCTAACCAATACATTGATATCGTAATCTAATCGATTTACTGGCTCAAATGCAGGGTGCGTAGGCACGAAGGTTCCTGGTAACTTTTCCACTTCCTCCGCGGCCTGAGTGACTAAGTCCGGGAATGAAGTAAGCGTGACTAAAAACTTTCCCCATAATCCCTGGGATTTACCCGGGATTCCGTGCTTTCGGACGCTCCAACCATAAAAGGAAAGTAAGGCAAGAACGATTATTGCGGAGGTGATGCTGTTTAGGAGTTTAGATCTCATGACTTTACCTTATCAAATGTATGGCCTTTCGTTGCATTATAGGTCGGCCGCTAGTGTAAAGGTTTGATGCTTCGACCTCCAAGAAATACACACCAGCGGCAGCAGGTTTGCCGTTAATTTTTCCATCCCAAAAGAGATCCGGCTGTTCCGTTTCAAAGACCAATTGACCCCAACGGTTATATATTCTTTGCAGCAATCGATCTGTATTAGTCGACTGTATCTCGAGTACATCGTTTATCATATCCCCGTTAGGTGTAAAAAAATTGGGCACTGTTATGGTAGGGTAAAATGCGATCTGCCTACAAAGTGAATCCACACAACCATCCGCCGTGTATAGGTAGACACAGACCGTCTGAGGCTCTGGGGAAAGCGAAACGGGGTTCCAACCGTGCGCCATCTGGGAAGGCAGTATACCAGGCTCATTCAGGTTTCCAGAGCCATGAGAAATGTACAAACTATCCAAACCTCGAGAACCTGCATACGATTCAAAATGCGCACCCAATCCAATAACTTCGTTAGGATCTAATACTAAAATGCCATTTGTAAAATACTTTCCATCGTTGCTAATCACCAAGCTATCAAGCTTTCTCGAATATCCAACACGCATTACTGGTAATGCCACGCTATCTGTACACCCTTCGTTTGAAGAGGTTAAAAGATATCCGGAGTAGTCGCCTGAATCGCTCAAGCAATGCGAAAATGTTTTAGCAGTATCCACGATTCCGTTACTAAGCACCCATTGGTAATTTAATAGTCCAGACGAATCCATAGTATTATTCATCGTGAAACATAGACTATCACAAGCAAATAGTGATGACGTATCCAATAGAATCTGCGCATCACTTTTTGGTGCAACCCACACTGTATCATAGGATTCGCAGGTATATTGGAAACTGATATCATCAATACCGAAATCATTCCCGGACAATACAGCACTAGTCGTTACTAGGTTTAGAATGGCACTACCAGAAGCAGGAACTGTAAACGTTCTAGAGGTTTGTGACCAGACTCCTGAGGAGTTAGGGGTGCTCGCTGCATTTCCAATATTCGTTCCAGCAAGCTTGAGTTGCAATGATCCCGCAGGCGTTACAAAAGTTAACATCCACCATTTTACTGTTACCTGAACCCCAGGGGGAAAGCTTACATTCTGCCGCCATAAAATTTTATTACCACCGGTAGAGCCATTGACAAGCAAGTAGTTACCAGTACCAGTAGTATGGTCGCCCCAACTGCCAAAGTTGGGATGTACAGCGTTAGGATTAGGCCCTACAGCATAGGTGCCTTCGTTCCATATCGATGTCGCATTGTAGGTGTAATTCGTAAGAAAACCGCTATTGCCATTAGAGAAGTTTCCATTCGTTGCCATTTGGGAAACCTGGCTTATGCCTTTAACTAAAACATAGGAAGACGTATCGGAGAGTATAACGTAAGGTGAAGCACAAGTATCACAGCTTAAAGTAGCATCGTGTGACCATTCATAGGTATTCGACCCGTTTGCCGATAAGAATATCGTATCACCAATACAGGCTGTCAATGTATCTGCATTTGCACTTACCGAACAGTTTTGTCCCTCAGCAGCAAGAAACAGCAGGAGTAAAACAAGAATAAGCCTAGTCTTCAACATATTGTGAAAATTACAAATTCTAAAGCGATATAGAATGAACTATTTCGCGAGCGCAATTGGAATTTCAAAACTTAAAAAAAATAATCTCAGTGCCTCTTGTTTAGAATCATTCTAAACAATATGTTTGTGCTCTTATTTATACTCATTCTAAATAGCGAACCATGCTAAACTCCTTACTTTTTACAATTCTTTTAACCCCAACAGATTCCATATTACCCATCCCTATAGAACTCGAAAGCATTACTATTACGGCTCAATCTAAAACAGAAAAAGATCACATAAGTGGCGCCGGCATACTACTGAATCAAAAAGAAATTCTAGCTTTCGACCAATCCGATGCGAATACGATTCTTCAAAATGAACCCGGTATATATGGGCAACAGGAAGACGGTTGGGGGCTTCGAATGAATATCGGGATTCGCGGTACTGGAACACTTCGTTCGTCAAGGATTACGCTAATGGAAGACGGGATTCTAACAGCTCCTGCCGCCTACAGTGCACCAGATGCCTACTATACACCAGTTATTTGGAAATACTCACATATTGAAGTTTTAAAAGGTGCTGCTCAGATTGTAACTGGGCCGCAAAGTACAGGTGGGGCATTGAATTTCATCACCCCTGTTGGCGACGAAAAATCAGATATCAAATTCACGTTAGCAAGAGGTGCTTTTGATCAAATCAAAGGTGGTATTTCTGGGGAAGTACTTCCCACCAATCGCACGCAGCTACTTTTTGGTGTTTTCCATCATGAAGCTAGCGGTTTTCATACTATTCAAGACAAGCGGGGTGGTGGATTCAACCTTAATGACGGGTATTTAAAACTAATTCATCACCTCGACAACAAGGATATGCATCACCTAGAAGTGCTGGTTGCAGGAAGTTCTGAACGGTCTGAACAAACCTATCTCGGGACCACCCTTTCAACAGCCTTAAGTGCGCCTAATGAACGCTATTTCTCATCCAGTAACGATAAAATGACCATGGACCGTGTAATGACACGACTCGGCTACACTATTAATCTCAAGCAGGGTTTCATACGTGCAGATGTTTATCGACAATACGTTCATCGCAATTGGTATAAATTAAATAAAATAGACGCAGGAAACGGCGGCGTATCCATTGCTGAGATATTAAACGACCACGTAGACTTTCCTACTGAATTTAAAGCTATGAAAGGCGAAAATTCAGATACCGCGATTGCAGAACTCAAAGCAAATAATAGATATTACCTGAGTCAAGGGGTGCAATTTCGTGGTCAATTCACCCAACGATTCCGGAGCGTTCTTCTTAAACACGAAGTCGGTTTGCGCTTCCACTACGACCATGCAGATCGTTTCCAACATTCCGATCGTTACTTTATTGGCCCTAATATCTTTAGTTTGACACAAGCAGGAATCGCAGGTGCAGCAGGGAATAGAATAGACTACACCACTGCTCAAAGCGGCTACCACAGAAGTACTCTTTCCTATAAAAAATTAAATATCCAAGCCGGATATAGAACTGAAAACATTCAAGCCTTTAGAATGGACTACGGTGCTAACGACGCCTCCCGAAGCGGTGAAAATATAAAAGTGCGTACCAACAGTAGCCTTGTCTTTTTGCCTGGTTTCAGTTTAAATTATTCTACCAGGAAGTGGCACAGCTTCGCAGGAGTACATAGAGGTTTTACCCCTGCGGGTTCAAAAGAGGGCGTTCTGCCAGAACTCAGTTTAAGCAGTGAGGCGGGTATACAACATTTGAAGCTGCCCATTAACCTCACCCTTTTTCATAGCATATACGACCGTTTACTGGGTTCTGATGCAGCGAGCGCTGGCGGCAGTGGATCGGGCGAAATGTTTAATGGTGGGGCCGCGGAAGTTTACGGTCTCGAAGGACAGCTAGGTAAATCGTTTAAGCATCAAGAAATTCGTGCTACGATAACCGCAACTCAGGCATATTTCATAGAATCATTTTCCAGTGAATTTGACGGTTGGGGCGAAGTATCTGCTGGAGATTTGATGCCTTACATACCGAAGTTACAATACGCATTTCAGCATAAATGGGAGAAAAAAAGATGGACCATTAGCAGTCAATTGCAATACCTCAGCCCCCGAAAATCCGCTGCCGAAATGGATGACTACGACTTACCCAAATCTTTGGTTATTAATGAGGCTGTGCGTTATGCACTTACGAAGAATATAACATTGAAATTGTCGCTCCAAAACGCAACCAACACAAGACATGTAGTTGCTGCTCGACCTGCGGGTTATAGAACCTTTGCTCCTCGAATGGTTCTATTAAGTATTAACGCGAGGCTCTAACCAGTTTTAACGTCACCGGTGAAGAAGCCTCGAGTACGGCGAACGCGCTACAATACTTTTCTTTGGTCAGCGTGGCAGCACGCTCCAAAACAGCATCTGGCGCATCAGTATCAACGGTAATAACCATGTTAATTGATGAGAAAATTCGAGGCAATTCATCGCGACGTTCGGCTTCAACCTCAGCAGTATAGCTGTGAATAACATGCTTGCCTTTATTTAGAATATAGACTATATCTATGGCACTACAGCCGGCTAATGAAATAAGCATTAACTCCATAGGACGAAACCCCTGATCATTTCCGCCAATCTCGGTGGCGGTATCGAGAATCATTTTGTGCTTACCTGCATGGGCCTTAAAGCCAAATTTTTCATCGAAGCGTTCTAAGGTTATTTTCACAACTATTTGTCTTTTGTTAAGTCATACGCTAAACCTAGGCCAGTGACTAATGGATTATAGCTCAAGCGTATCTTCCAGTGTTCTGAGAGTAAAAAGTCTGCGGTAGCATTCGCACCTAAAAGGACTCCCCCCTCCTCGCCTTCTATTGGCAATAACGTAGGATTCTGAAGATCAGTTACCGCATGATACCCGGAAATGAATCCCCCTTGCAACGCGAGTTGCATCCAATCCACTGGACGGTATACGAACTCTGCTCCCCACATAAAGGACAATTGACGCCAACTGTTGATGGTAATACTTTGAAGAAGAGAAACTTCAAGAGAATTTATTGAATTTGAGCTCAGACGATAACGAGTATTAATAAATGGCAGATGATGGTTAAACGGGTAGTACCAAGAGGTATCTCTGAAAGTAAAGGTATATTGGCTTTGACCGTCGTAATTAGATGGATCTGACCATGTTCCAGGAACCCGTATCCAATCCTTCTTAGTAATTCCCAAATCGTCATGAAAAGCATAGAGATAGCCTAACTCTGAGCGAAAACGCGACGATTCTTGTCCTGCACATTCATTAGGTAAAATGAATAACAGCCCAAACAGTCCCGAAAAACACACATACCTCAACCGCATGTGATCTAAGTTACTTCTTTTTAAAGAGTTTAGCGACTTTAGAAGTTGTTGCGCGCGGCTTTTGTAATACCTGCTCTTCGAAATCAGCCATCGGGGTTTCACTTACCGTAGCCTCAAAACCTATTAACTCCAACGTAATATCCTTTGTCGCGGCATTCACTTGAAACTCTTCTATGATTTCATTTACATCCGGGTGCATGCGTAAAGTCTGAGAGGCATCCAGTACTACGCTCGTCTTAGGAGGAATGGTATCTAAGGTTTGTTGAATGCTAGCTTTGTTTAAAAAGCTGACCACTTCCGAGAACTCAATTTTTATCGGATCACCCGCTTTATAATTACGAATATCGAATTTGTAAGGCACCTTAAAATTGTCCCAAAGTATAGATACAATAGCTACAACTAAACCTAAGGCTATTCCCATTAACAGATCTGTAAGCACAATACCAAGAACGGTTACAGCGAAGGGTATAAATTCATTACTACCTTTTTTCCACATGCCTATAATCATGCTTGGCTTTGCGAGTTTATAACCAACAATTAATAGTACTGCGGCCAATGCGGCCAATGGTATTAGGTTCAATACTGCAGGAATTGCGAATGCAGAAATAAGCAATAATGCTCCGTGCAAGAAAGCAGAGGCTTTTGTGCGTCCACCGCTTTGAATATTTGCTGATGAACGTACTATTACTTGAGTTATAGGCAATCCACCCACTAATCCACTAACTATGTTACCTGCGCCCTGTGCTAAAAGTTCACGGTTTGTCGGGGTAACTCTTTTGTAAGGATCCAATTTATCCGTTGCCTCCACACATAACAATGTTTCTAGAGATGCAACAACCGCCATAGTTATACCAATTGTATAGATGGCTGGATTAAGAAAGGCGCTAAAATCAGGCGTAGTAAACTGTCCTATGAATCCACTTAATCCTTCAGTTACAGGAATAGAAACTAACTGATCTCCTACTAATTCCCATCCTTCTTTGCCGTCGAAATAGAGCTTGAGAACAATTCCCGTCACAACCACCACAAGTGGTCCTTGTATGATTGTAGTAAACGACAGCTTTTTCATAAACGGTCGTTCCCACAGAATTAATATACCTAAACCAAGCATGGATATCAGCGCAGCAGAAGGTGTAATTGCATCAAAATAATTTCCAACCTCTTGAGTACTATCGTATCCAAAAGCGTGAGGAATCTGCTTTAAGAAGATAATTATCCCAATCCCGCTTAGCATACCTTTAATAACAGAAGAAGGAAAATAATAACCGATTACTCCGGCTTTCAATACGCCTAGAAGGACCTGTACTATACCTGCCACGATCACGGCTGCTAAGAACGTAGGATAAGCACCCAATTCTTCTATAGCCCCATAGACTATAACTGCTAACCCTGCGGCAGGGCCACTTACACCTAACGGACTGCCGCTAAGAGGCGCAACTATCAACCCGCCAATAATTCCAGCAATTAGTCCAGAGAAAAGTGGTGCACCCGAGGCAAGTGCAATACCCAGACAAAGTGGTAAGGCAACAAGAAATACAACCAAAGAACTGGGTGCATCTTGCTTTAAGTTTGCAAAGGGACTGTGATTTAACATAGCTTCAAATTTATAGGTCAATTTTGAAGCGTGAACATAATAAAACTGCCCAACACTGAACAGCCTTTAAGGATAAAGTGTTTCATTTGTAATATGCTTAGTTATAGTACACATCAAAATGCACCACAATTGCCCTGGGTTACCTTCGTACACGGTGCGGGAGGGTCTAGTACGATCTGGTACAAACAGCTGAAAGCATTCTCGACCAACTTTAATGTACTGCTCATTGACCTTCGAGGACATGGCCGAAGCAAAGCGCCTATTTACGAACGTATTAAAAACTACAACTTCTCCACTATCGGTGATGAGGTACTGGAGGTATTAGATCATTTGAAAATACAAAGCACGCATTGGATTGGAATATCACTGGGTACCATCATTATACGTGATATTACAGAACGTCACCCACAACGATCGCTAAGCATGATCATGGGCGGTGCAGTAATGAAACTCAATAAACGCGGTCAGGTTTTAATGAGAACAGGAGCCGCATTTAAAAGCGTCATTCCATATATGGTTCTGTATAAGTTCTTTGCATGGGTGATTATGCCTAAAAAAACCCACAAGGAGGCTCGTAATCTTTTCGCAAGAGAGGCTCGCAAGTTGTATCAAAGAGAGTTTAAACGTTGGTTTACCCTAGTGGCGGAAGTGAATCCTTTATTGAGATTTTTCCGATTCAAAGACAGCAATGTCCCTACCCTTTATATCATGGGAAGCGAGGACCACATGTTCTTACCAAGTATTCGGAAAATTGTAGAAGACCACCGCAGTGCGCTGCTTCATGTCATTGAAAACTGCGGTCACGTTGTCAATATAGAACAACCAGAGATTTTCAATGCTGAAGCCATTAAATTCCTTAATTCAATAGACGAGAAGCACAAAAGAACATGCTAAGAAACCCATACACTCGATTCAAATGGGTCGCCTTTTTTGAGGGCAGCTCCTTCCTAATTCTTTTGTTCATTTGCATGCCCTTGAAGTACGGCTTTGACATGCCTTATCCGAATAAGGTTTTCGGAATGATGCACGGACTTTTAACTGTTCTTTACCTGTTTGCTCTGATCGATTTTACGGTAAATTACAAGGTGAGTTTATCAAAGTCACTGCTTTTTCTCATTGCTTCTTTAGTGCCATTCGGCACATTTTACGCAGAGAAAAAATGGTTACGTCCCATCGGTGCATTGCGCGGCGAGCACTAATCTTCTAGTGCCTCAATTTGCTTAAGTACTTCTTGCGCTTGTGCTTGTACCTTGTCACTTTCCGCTCTATTGCTGTGGCTTAACTCATAGCTCTTCTTAATGAGTGCATCATATTGTGCTTCAAGCTTTTCTTTTTCCGATTTCTTTTTGAACAATCCAAACATTTTATACCTTTTCAAACCTAACAACAGATGCAATGACTTGTTCTTTGAGGCTATTAGTAATTACCATTCTATTCGGGATGTTCTCGTGTCGACCCCAGACGGCAACACCTGAACCTACACCGAGGAATTTACTACCCTTAAAAGGAACTGATTTTAGCCAATTGCCAAAAATAGAAGCAGAAGGTTATGTTTTTACCGATAAAGACGGTAATCAAAAAGACGCACTAGAAATTTTACAAGAGGCGGGGCTAAACATAGTTAGACTCAAAGTCTGGAACAACTCAGCAGGAGACGGTTCGTTGCAAGAGCTTATTCCCTACGTCTCGAGTCTGCGAGATTTAGATTTACAAATTATGCTCACGTTCCACTACAGCGATACCTGGGCCGATCCTGGTTCCCAAGACCTACCCGATCAATGGGCGAATCTTGATTTTAATGTACTCTGCGACAGCGTGGAAGCTATGACCTTCAAAACGGTACAAAAATTAGCGCCTGACTTTGTGCAAATAGGTAATGAAATCAATCACGGCTTAATGCACCCTTATGGTCTACGTGATGGAGATGGTGAATTCCAAAAGCTTTTACAAGCGGGATGTACCGGTGCAAAAGCAGCAGATAGCAGCGTGATCACCATTCTGCATTATGCCGGTTATTCTGGTGCGAAAAGTTTTTATCAAACGGTTGACTCCGTAGATTACGATTGGATCGGTTTATCCTATTATCCCAAGTGGCACGGTACAGATCTAGGTGTTTTATCTGCAACCTGTTTCGAATTACAAAATACTTTTCAGCGGCCGGTCGCACTTGTAGAGACTTCATATCCATTTACTTTGAATTGGAACGATTGGACCAACAATCACATTGGGGACACCAGTCAATTACATCCTGATTACCCTGCCACTAAAGAAGGTCAGCGCGCCTTCATAGCTTCACTTCGGGCATTAACCGATTCACTCGGAACTGGACTTGTTTATTGGGGCGGTGAAATGGTCGCATATAAAGGTCCTCAAGCACAAGATGGTAGTCCATACGAGAACCAAGCATTGTTTGATTTTTCAGGAAAAGCAGTACCTGCGTTATATGAATTGGGAATCCATTAGTGTTTAAGACACTCTTTTTCGACAACTGTAGATTTTCCAATTATAATTTACATTTAACTGACCTTTAAAGTTAAACTTTAGATGACTATCAAAGCCGCTACAATTGCTGAATATATTGATCAAATCCCAGAAGACCGCAAAGTAGTTTTTGAGGAATTACTAGCCATCTTAAGAATACATCTACCCAAAGGTTTTGAAGAATGCCTCAGCTATGGCATGCCTGCATTCTCTGTTCCTCATAGCCTGTATCCTTCTGGTTATCATGTATCCCCGCAGGTTGCACTACCCTTTATTAGTATCGCTTCGCAAAAAAACTTTATCGCCTTTTACCACATGGGCTTGTATGCAACGCCTCAACTCATTTCGTGGTGGAAAGAAGAGTATCCGAAGCATTCTAAAAGAAAACTGGACATGGGAAAAAGCTGTGTTCGTTTCAAGAAAATGGACGATATCCCTTTCCAACTTATTGAAGAATTGGCTCATAAAATTACTCCAGAACAATGGATTGCTACGTATGAAAAGCAGCTAAAGAAATAGGATTTCACTATTTTCGCCTTACACTCTATAGTAATGATCGAAAACCAAACCAAACCGCCAAAGAAATTCATCGATATCGATGGAGTAATCAAGGATAAAAATCCTTCACTTTACCAAATTATACCAAGATTCCTCATCCGTTACGTCAGTGAACGTATTGTTCGCGAGCGAATTCTGAATGAAATAATGGTGGATTTTAAAGACTTAAATAATTTCGAGTTTTGCGCAGCGGTATGTAAGCGTTTCAATGTCACGGTATATAGCGTTGGAACTGAGAATATTCCAAGCGACGGCGGTGCCATATTTGCGGCCAACCATCCACTCGGGGGAATGGATGCTATGGCGATTATGGAAAGTATATCGCACCATCGCAATGACGTGAAGTTTTTAGTGAATGACCTTTTAATGTCCATCGTTAATCTTCGAGGGATTTTTGTCGGAGTAAATAAGTTTGGCGCCACACCGCGTGAGAATATTCGCCGTGTAGATGATTTATTCGCTGGTAACAATGCCGTGTTCATTTTTCCTGCAGGACTAGTTAGTAGAATGACACAACATCGAGTCATCAGAGATTTAGATTGGAAGAAGACGTTCATTAGTAAAGCGAAAAAGCATAAAAAGCCTATTGTCCCAGTCCATATAAGCGGTCGTCTTTCCAGAAAATTCTACAGGGTCGCAAAGATTCGTAAGTTCTTTGGGATTAAAATCAACATCGAGATGCTTCTATTGGCTCAAGAAATGATGAAACAACGCGGCAAAACGATAACCATTACTTACGGAAAGCCCATTTATCCTGAGCATCTCGATAAGTCAAAGAACGACGATGATTGGGCATATGAAGTAAAATCTAACGTATACAATCTGGTGAAATAAGTCGCCTTTAACCAGCCATTAGGCGGTATATTTGCAACATGATAGATTTGAGTCACATCAGACCGGCAGTGCCGGTAGAGGCAATAAAAGCGGAATTGACCCAAGAGCGGTTTGTTCGCTACACCTCTAAACTCAACAATGAAATCTATATCGTAAACGTGCACAATTCGCCTGAAACGGTGCAAGAAGTGGGTCGTTTACGCGAACTAACTTTTGCCAGCGCCGACGGTGGAACTGGTAAACCCGTTGATCTCGACGAACTGGACCTTAGCGACAATCCTTACCAACAACTGATTGTTTGGAATCCAGAGGAAGAAGAGATTGTAGGTGGCTACCGGTTTATAGATGGTGCAACTGTCGCAGGAGGAAAGGGAAATCCCCAACACGACCTAAGTATGGGGCATTATTTTCAGTTTTCACCGCAGTTTCTTGAAGATTACCTGCCGCACAGTATTGAATTAGGGCGCAGTTGGGTACAACCGAAATACCAGCCTGCCGTTGATCCTAGAAAAGGGATGTTTGCGTTAGACAATATCTGGGATGGTCTAGGTGCAATTGTGTTGAAATATGAAAACATGCGTCACTTTTACGGAAAGGTTACTATGTATTCTTCCTACGATCGTAATGCGCGGAATTGGGTTCTGAATTTTTTGGAACATTATTTCCCAGATACTGAAGGACTCATGCACCCCGTCTTACAAGCCGAGTTGCAAATACTTCCAGGACTTGAACAACACTTCCCTATCGACCGATTGGATTTTTCAACCAATTTTAAAAAAGGACTTCGGAATCTTGGTAAGCTGACCAGTGAATTTGGCGAAAGTGTTCCTCCATTGATTAAACAATACATGGTGCTGAGTCCTGAAATGAAAACTTTTGGGACTTTCGTTAACGCCGATTTTGGAAATGTAGAAGAAACCGGCATTCTCATCTCCGTGGATAAAATCTACGAGGAGAAACGCTCACGTTACATCACCTTGTAAACACCACAATGCATTTGTGGTTAAGTCATATAACAAAGCACACAAATGAATAATTTCAACTTATACAATCCTGTTAATCTTTGTTTCGGAAAAGACGAACATCGAAAATTAACTTCCCTTATTCCCAAAGACGCAAAGGTGCTTATCACCTATGGCAGTGGATCTATCAAGCGAAACGGGGTCCACGAAAAAGTCATGGCGGCGCTTAAAAACCATAAAGTCATAGAATTCGGTGGCATTGAACCCAATCCACAATACAGCACATTACTTCAAGCATTGGCTATTATAAAGGCTGAAAAAATTGACTTTTTACTCGCTGTTGGTGGAGGTTCCGTCATAGATGGCACAAAGTTTCTGGCGTCCGCGGCGCTCTTTGAAGGGGGAGAACCGTGGGACATTCTTGCAAAAGGCATTCGCACGACAAAAGCATTGCCTTTTGGGACCGTATTAACCTTGCCCGCTACTGGTTCGGAGATGAATAGTGGCGCAGTGGTGAGCCGCAAAGAGATAGGACAAAAGCGCGGGATGGGCGGTCCAGGGTTATTTCCTCAGTTTTCCATTTCGGATCCTACTGTAGTAACCTCAATACCGCAACGCCAGCTTGCGAATGGTCTCGTAGATGCCTTCACTCATGTGATGGAACAATACATGACCTACCCTACTTCTGCGACCTTACAAGACCGCATTTCAGAGGGAATTCTTTCTACACTGATTGAGATTGCTCCAAAACTGATGGACAACCCGTCCGACTATGATACTGCCGCAAATTTTATGTGGAGCTGTAATATGGCACTCAACGGGCTGATTCAAAAAGGTGTACCAACCGACTGGAGCATACACGCCATAGGTCATGAAATCACAGCTGCTTATAATGTAGATCATGCGAGAACGCTCGCTATTGTTCTACCCAGTCTTTACAGATTCAAATTTGAACAAAAACAAGCAAAACTAGCCCAATACGGCCGCCGGGTGCTGTCTTTAGAAGGGACTGATTTTGACGTGGCGCAAGAAGCCATTGACCGCACAGAAGCCTTTTTCCATTCTTTGGGAATTGAGACTAAATTAAGTGCCTATACATCCGATACCACCGATTTTCCTGAACGCGCCGCGGCGCAACTTGAAAGTTATGGTGCCACACGCTTAGGAGAACACAAAGACATCACCCCAAGAGAGGTCGTCGCTATATTAAACGCCACACTTTAATGTCACAAGAAATCTTAAAATCACTATTTACTGTTGCCCCTAGCGAGACTCGTTTGGAGGAATTAGATGCTTTAGCGGCCTTGCTCAACGTACATTCTAAAGATGGTTTAGCTGTTAACTTTATTTGCACACACAACAGCAGAAGAAGTCATTTTTCTGAAGTTCTTTTTAGAACTGCAGCAAAGTATTATGGCCATGAAAACGTGGAAACCTTTAGTGGAGGTACCGAGGGCACTGCTTTATATCCTGAGGTATCCGAAAGTTTTAAGCGACATGGATTTACTGCGGTGAAGGATCTTGTTGCACATAATCCGCATTGGCAAATCTTTCATCCACTGCTTGAAAGCGAGCACAATACCCCATTCTTATTTTCAAAAGCTTATGATCATGCGCCAAATCCTTCCTCTGGGTATGTTGCAATTATGGTCTGTGATAGTGCGAATGAGGCCTGTCCAGTAGTTGTGGGTGCGGCTGCGCGTTTCCCCTTAACTTTTATGGATCCCAAACGCAGTGATGGTACGCCAGAATGCAGAGCCGTTTACGATGCGACCTTAAAAGAAATAGCTGCTGAAATGGGCTATTTAGCCCGCCAATTGACTTAATATTCCTTCAACAGCCAAACGGTAAGAATCTAAACCAAAACCACTTACGGTTGCAACACATTTTTGACCTATCAAACTTGTCTGTCGAAAATCCTCGCGTGCTAAAGGGTTAGAAATGTGCACTTCATATACGGGAACGGGAATGGCTGTTATACAATCCATGAGTGCAACAGAGGTATGCGTATATCCACCGGCATTCAGTACAACTGCATCATAAGTCCCATCGGCTTCCTGCAATAAATCGATCAGTGCACCCTCTACATTGCTTTGCTCATAGCGGAACGACGCCACGTCATCATACACTGCAGTAAGCTCTTCGTAGAAGGACTGAAAGTCCTGATTTCCGTAAATCCCGGGCTCTCTTTTTCCTAAAAGATTGAGATTGGGTCCGTTGAGAATTAAAATTTGCATAGTGTAAAGTTAGCGCATCAATAGCGAAATTAGGAGCATGAATTGGACCGATTCCATTACGGGTTATCTAGAGCACCTCAAATTTGAGCGTGGACTCAGCGACAACACCATTAGCGCCTATAAAAGGGATCTCAACCAATTGGCCAATTTCAGTGATCAAAAGCCAAAGCTGATCACTGCAAAACACATCTCTGCCTACCTACAACACCTCCACTCTATCGGCTACTCCCCGCGCTCTCAAGGGCGTGTGCTCAGTGCGCTACGTGGATTCTTTAACTGGATGATTGATGAAGAACACCTCAGTGAACATCCTGTGGTTTTGTTTGAAAATCCGAAGACGGGGCGCAAATTGCCGGTAGTTTTGAGCGTACAAGAGGTAGTTCGTTTGCTGGAAGCCATTCGCATGAATGAAGACTTTGCGACCCGTGACAGAGCCATCATAGAGCTGCTCTATGCCTGTGGACTGCGCGTTTCTGAGGCGTGCACACTAAAGCGTTCTCTGCTTCGCTTAGAAGAAGGCTACATTATTGTGACCGGTAAAGGAAATAAGCAACGGTTGGTTCCCATTCATAAAGAGGCCGTAAAACACCTCGAAGGGTATTTAGAATATGAACGTCCCCATCAAAAGTGTCAGCCGAAACATTCGGATACCGTCTTTTTGAGCAATAGAGGCGCAGCACTCTCTCGACAGAGCATCTTTCTGAAGATCAAAAAATTTGCCGCTGCTGCTGGAATTAAAAAAGCAATTAGCCCGCACACCATGCGCCACAGCTTCGCAACACATTTGATGGAACGCGGCGCGGATTTGAGAATTGTACAGCAACTTTTAGGGCATGAAAGCATTACGACTACCGAGATTTACACCCATATCAGTGCCCAGCAATTGAGTGATAAAATCGCAGATTTCCATCCCTTAAACCACCTGTAATGAAGCGTTATTTATTCATACTCGTGGCAGCCGTTTCTCTGAGCTGCGCTAGAAATACTATCGACTACAGCGAAGTAATTTCAGAAATGCATTCGTGCCACGATACGTTACAATGGACGGCGCCGGACCTCTTTAATGCACTTGAGGGCACCTACGATTGGCGGTATGTTCAAGCGTGGGGATGGGGAGGATCTTATGAGAGTGAATCGGATTATACAGGTTGGACGCTGATATTGAATCCCGACAGCGCCTGCAGCGTGAGTGGTGCTGATACTGTATGGTATGAAGGAAATTGGTCCTTAGAGAACAGTTGGTACTCTTTTACGTTAAACCTAGATACTTCCGTAAGTACGCTTTGGGGTCAAATAGTGTATTGCCCGCCCTATTTAATGTTTTACAACAGCCCTGTCGACGGCCCGGACAATTTGTACGAAAAACGATGAACCTAGATCAAATAATCGCCCTACAACGCGCCCATGCTCCAGTACAAGCCCGTACTAGTTTAAAATACCGGCTACAGAAATTGGACCAGTTGCGCCGTGCGTTGCAAGGTCCATGGCAAGAGAAATTGGCCAAAGCCCTTCACGAGGACTTTGGTAAAAGCCAAGTAGAAGTCGGTTTAACTGAGATTTTCCCAACATTGGATAATCTAAAGATCATTCGCAAAAACTTAAAACGTTGGTCTACACCGCAAAAAGTAAAAACCCCGTTATTCCTTTTTGGATCCTCTTCTTATACCCAACCTGAACCCAAAGGCAGCACCATGGTCATCGCACCATGGAATTACCCTATCTTCTTATCGCTTCATCCTTTATGTTCCTCATTCGCGGCTGGAAATACTGTTCTCTTAAAACCATCTGAACATACGCCGAAAACCGCTGCAGCTCTAGCCGAATTAGTTGCAGATATTTTCAAACCAGAAGAAGCAAGCGTGGTTACAGGAGGCATAGATGTATCTACCGCGTTACTAAAAGAACGCTTTGATCATATATTTTTTACCGGCTCAACGGCCGTAGGTAAAATAGTGATGGCGGCGGCAAGCAAATACCTGTGCAGTGTGACCTTAGAATTGGGCGGAAAAAGTCCAACGATTGTGGATGAGACGGCCAATGCATTTGAAGCTGGACAGCGCGTCGCATGGGCGAAATTTACGAATGCAGGACAGATCTGCATTGCTCCCGATCACATCTACGTGCATGCGCGAAAACTGGAAGATTTTAAGCGCGGTGTCGCTAAAGTCATTTCCCAACAATACGGCGAGGACCCTACCCTAAGTAAGGACTATGTGCGTATAGTGAACGATCAGCATTTTAAACGACTCTCCGATATGCTCAGAGAAGCTACCGAAGAAGCTGGCACTCCTTTTATCGGAGGTGTTACCAATGCGGAACAACGCAAGATTTCTCCGGCCGTCTTTATCAACCCTTCGAAGGAAGGTGCATTAATGAAAGAAGAAATCTTTGGCCCGCTCCTACCTGTATTTAGTTACACGGACCTAACGCAGCCATTGTTGGAAATCAATTCTCGAGAACACCCTTTGGTGGTTTACATCTACAGCAAGAGCAAACGAAACATTAGGGCTATACAACAAGGAACGCGCGCAGGTGCAACTGCAGTGAATATGAGTTTACTGCAAATCGCAAACAACTACCTGCCTTTCGGAGGCACTGGACATAGCGGTATTGGTAAAACCAATGGACACGCAGGCTTTTTAGAATTCACCAACACACGAAGCGCATTTTACCAGTGGGGGGTCCCGGTCAATAAAATTCTAGCCCCACCCTACACAAGTATAAAGGCAAAATTGGTACAACGCTTGATTAAAAACCTCTTCTAGGAGCACGTCGTTTTTACTTTGTAAAAACAAAAAAAAACCACCCCGCGGCAAGCCGCGGGGTGGTCTGTTTTATAGCTATAGCAGGCGCTT